>Ga0134121_10001292_pt1 | contig 23791 bp, 20 predicted proteins | sample KB301_FD_96463 | JGI IMG/M metagenome (GOLD analysis project Ga0134121, IMG submission 96463) | Terrestrial soil microbial communities without Nitrogen fertilizer from Kellogg Biological Station, Michigan, USA - KB3-0-1 | ecosystem: Environmental > Terrestrial > Soil > Unclassified ... | reverse complement strand
GCCGATGTCGGCCATCAGCCGAAAGTAGAGGATGTAGGCCACCGAGCCGCACACGAGGCCGAGCGCGAGCATGGCGAGCGCTACTGGCATTCCCGGCCACGCCGGCGGCACCACCAGGAGAAGGGGCGCGAGCACGAGCCCTCCCATGAGGAGCGATCCGGCTGCCATGCCTTTCGCCGTCGTGTCGCGCGCCCATCGACGCATCGCGACTCCGGTGAGGCCATAGCAGAACGCCGCACCGAGGCCGGCGAGAACCGCGAGCCAGCGCCCGCTTCCTTCTGCGCCCGAGACGAGCGCCACGCCGGCGACGCCGACCAGTAGCCCAGCGATGCGCCCGGCCGACATGCGCTCGCGCAGCGCGATCGCCGAGAGGAGCGCGCCCCACATCGGCGAAGTCGCATTCAGCACGGCGAGAAGCCCGACTGTGATGTCGAGCGCCGCGTAGCCGTAGAGCAGGAAGGGAAACACGCAATTCAGGACGCCGATCGCGAGGTAGTAGCGCCACCAGCGCCGCCACTGCGCATCGAATCCGGTGAGGAGGTAGTAGCCCGCGAGCGCAAGGCCTGCGATGAGCATGCGTCCGTCGGCAGTGGCGATGACGCCGAACACCGGCGCAGCGATGCGGATGAAGAGAAATGAGGCGCCCCAGATCGCGGCGAGCGTGACAAGCCGCGCCGCGTCCGCGGCTCTCATTTACGGCGCTTCTCGATCTCCAGCAAGCGCTTTTTCACTCCGAGGCCCCAGGCATAGCCACCGAGCCCGCCGTCGGTGCGCACGGCGCGGTGGCAGGGCACGACCAGCGCGACCGGATTGGCACCGCACGCGCTGCCCACGGCGCGAACCGCGGCCGGCGCGCCGATCTGCCGCGCGATCTCGCCATAGGTACGAGTCTCGCCCCGCGGGATGCGGCGCAGCGCTTCCCAGACGCGGCGCTGAAATACGGTGCCGCGGATGTCGAGCGGCACGCGAGCGAGCGAGCCTTCGCCGGCGATGAACGCGCGTACCTTCTCCGCGAGCTCCGGCATGGCCTCTTCGACGAGCTCCGCGGCGTTGAACTCTTCGGCTAGCAAGGACTTCAGCCGTGCGCCGTCGTTGCCGAGCTTCACCGCGCAGACGCCTTCGTCGGTCGAAGCAAGGAGCACGGCGCCGAGCGAGGTGGCAAAGGTGCAGAAGCCGATGCGCTGCCCCTTGCCGCGCGCGCGGTAGTGCTTGGCCTTCATGCCGAGGTGCCGCTTCTCGTAGAAACGCGACACCGAGCCGTAGCCGGCGTCGAACACGGCGTCGGTGACCCGGCTGCCGCTTTGCAGCGAGGACTTCACGGCTTCCACGCGATGCGCGTCCTGGTAGCCGCGCGGCGAGACGCCGAACGCTTCCTTGAAGCGCCGCTGGAGGTGGAACGGGCTCGCCGCCACCGCCTGCGCCAGCTCGCCGAGCGTTACCCGTTCGCCGCGGCGCGCGTCGAGGTAGGCCTTCGCCTTCTGCAGGATTTCAGTCATGGGGCGCATTTTGCGGCCGGCTGCCGTTCCGTTCTATCCGGATTTTGCGCCGAGGATGTACTTGCGCGAGGTCCGGGGATCGAGCTGCGTGCGCTGGGCGACGGCCGCATAGCTTCCCAGCCGCCCATAGAGCATCGCGCTATAGGCCGACAGCAGCTCATCCGCGGTCAGGCTTCCCTGGCGCAGGCGCGCCAGCAGCCGCTCTTCCGCATCGGCTTCCGCGGCGGTTACGTCCGGCTTGTAGGCACCGGTCAGCAGGATCCGGCGAACGGCTTGCTCCAGCTCCCGCACATTGCCGGGCCAGGCGTAGCCGTGCGGCAGATCGCGCTCCAGCGCCTCCTGCACCCGGTTTGCCACATCGCTGTTCGAACCGACGGCGCGCTCGACCAGCAAAGTCACCAGCTCCTTCAGCTCGCCCGGCGACTCGTGCAGGCGCTCCCGCAGCGTCGGCACCTGGATCACGTCGGAGCACAGGCGATAGTAGAAATCCTCGCGGAAGCGCCCGCTTTGCCGCAGTTCGGCGATCGGCCGGTTGGTCGCGGCAATGACCCGTCCCGAGAAACGCTTCTTTTCGCGCCCGCCGAGCGGCGTGAAGGTGCGCTCCTGCAGCACCTGCAGGAGCTTGATCTGCAGCGGCACGCCGACTTCGCCGATCTCGTCGAGGAAAAGCGCGCCATGCTCGTTGCAGCGCTCGAACACGCCCTGGAGGTGATCGATCGCGCCCGTGAACGCACCCTTGCGATGGCCGAAGAGCTCCGACTCGATCAGCGTCTCCGGGAATTGCGACAGGTTGATGGCGATGAAGCTGTCGGCGAAGTTCGCCGCAAACCGCCGCTCGCCCTGCAAATAGGGAATGAATTCCGATCGCCCGATGGCGGCGGCCGCCTGGCCCTTGCCCGTGCCGGTCTCGCCGAGCAGAAGCGTCGCGAAGTCTTCCATGCGGCTCCAGAGCGATCGTTCGTAGACGCGCATGTCATGCGTGAACATGTTGTTCCATAGCGCGCGACGGAAGCGCTGCATCGAATCGCTCTTGCCGGCGAGCGCGCGCTCGATGAAATAGAACGCCCGGCGCAACTGGAAGAAGAAGCCGAAAAACTTCACGGCCCGCTCTTCGGCGAAGCCGCTCTGCACGAGGTCGCGCACCGCGTCGTCACCGAAAGGAAGGCCGAGCGGCTGGCCGGTCTTGCTTGCCTGCCGCTCGATATGCGCATCGAGCTGTGGCACATAGCGGTGATAGACGACGTAGGCGAACGCGGGCTCGAGAAGCTCCCGCTCCTCGGCGCTCGGTTTCGTCGCCGTCAGCGCGCGCAGCCTCGGCGCCACCACCCGTGCGAGCGCTTCGCGGTCACTCACCAGATCTACGGGTGCTTCGGGCGCGAGCCGTCGGATCAGCGCCGTTCGCTCCGGCGTGAACGGGTTGCCGAACACCACGTCGCTAAGCGCTGCCAAAAAGTTCCGATCCTCGACTCGCATGCCGCATCTTATCGGCATACAAAAAAAGATGGGTCGACCATCATAAATAGTTAGATACCGTTTAAATTCTACCTAATTATCTAAGTATATTCAAATACTTACATCATGGCACGGGCCGTGCTATTGGAGGTAAAGGCCCCCAAGTTTGGGGTAACCAAAGGGAGCGAAGAAATGAAAGCCAAGCTGGTAGCCACCGGGCTCGCGCCCGCGATCGCAAGCGGCTGCGCGAACCCCGCCGCCGAGCGAGAGGGCGCGGCGGGCCATTTCTTCTCGAACCTCGTGGTGTCCGCCGCTCAGAGTCGGTACGGCGAGCGCCTACACCGTCTGCTCGTCAACGAGCTCTCCACCGCGGGCTGCTTCCACCGTGCGCCGCTCCGCAGCGCTTTGTTCGGCGCCGCGATCGTCGCTACTTACGCCGGCGCGTACGCGCTTCTTCTCACCGCGCCGACATGGCCACTGCGCTTTGCGGCGATCGCAGCGGTCTCATTTATCTGCGTACAGGCCGCATTCCTCGCGCATGAGGCGGGCCACGGCGCCCTGACGAACAACCGCAGCATCGCATTGTTCGTCGGCCAGGTCTTCAACACGCTGCTGAGCGGCCTTTGCTACTCGTACTTCCAGGACATGCATCGCGCGCACCACCCGCACTGCAACGAGCGCGCAGGCGACCCGGACATGCAGTCCGAGGTGTTCAGCATGTACGCGCAATCGGCGCATGCGAAGCGCGGTTTCGGGCGCTTCATCACGCGGCACCAAGCGCTCTTGATCTGGATCCTCATCTGGCTGCAGGGCCTGACCTTCAAGCTGGACAGCCTGCGGTTCCTCACGCGCAACCTGCGCGCCACGCGAGTCGACCAGTGCGTTCTGATCGCGCATTACGCGATGTGGCTCGCGCCGGCGCTGGTCCTCGGTTTTGCCGATGCCTGGCTCAACTACGGCCTGATGACCCTCCTCATCGGCGGCTATACGGGCGCGATCTTCGTCGTCAATCACATCGGCACTCGCGTGATCGAGCCCCATGAATCGCTGCCGCACATGCTGCACGAGATCGCCGTGACCCGGAACCTCGGCTCGTCGCGCTTCGCCGATTTCATCTTCGGCGGCCTCAACAACCACATCGAGCACCACATCTTCCCGTCGATGCCGACGGTACGGCTGCCGATAGCCCGGCGCATCACGCGCGAGTTCTGCCGCCGGCACTCCATCGCCTATCGCGAGATGTCCTGGCTCGAGGCGGCGCGCGAAGTGACGCGCCATTTCAGATCGATGTCCGAGCTGAGGCCCACATGAACCGCTATTTGCTCCTCTCGCTGCTGCTTCTCGTTGGTGGCTGCTCTGTGCGCCAGGCCGCAATCGAACGGCTGGCCGATGCGGTCGCCGGCGGCGGCGACAGCTATGCGATGGACGACGACGCGGAGCTGGTGCGCGCGGCGGCGCCGTTCAGCCTGAAGCTCACCGAGAGCCTGCTCGCGGAAACTCCGCGGCACAGGGGGTTGCTCGCGGCCGCTGCGCGCGGCTTCACGCAGTACGCCTACGCCTTCGTCCAGCAGGAAGCCGACGAGCTCGAGGAGCGCGACGTGGCTGCGTCGATCGCTCTGCAGGAACGTGCGCGCCGGCTCTACCGGCGTGCGCGCGATTACGGGCTGCGCGGCCTGGCAATTGCGCCCGATGACGCCGAGCTCCTCTATTGGACGAGTGCTGCCTGGGCGTCGTTCATCGCGCTCTCCAAGAATGATCCCGACGCGCTCGCCGACCTGCCGGTGGTGGAGCGAATGATCGACCGCGCGCTCGAGCTCGACGAAGCCTACGAGCGCGGCGCAATCCACACCTTCCTCGTGAGCTACGAAATGGTGCGCCAGGACGCAAAGGGCGATCCGGCGGAGCGGGCGCGCGCGCACTTTGCCCGCGCCATCGAGCTCTCGAGCGGGCGCGAAGCGGCGCCGTACGTCGCGCTCGCCGAGTCGGTGTGCATCCCGGCGCAGCGCCGCGCCGAGTTCGAAGAGCTGCTCGAGCGCGCGCTGCGCGCCGATGCACCGGAAAGCCGATTGGCCAACCTGGTCATGCAACGGCGCGCGCGCTGGCTGCGCGCGCGCACCGATCGCTTGTTCAACGACTGATGGAGCTCGTCATGCGAACCCTCATCGCTCTGCTGCTCGCCCTGCACGCCATCGCGGCGGCCGCCGAAGAAGTGAAGATCCGCCTCGGCACGCTTGCGCCGCGCGGCACGACCTGGCATCGCGCACTCCTCGAGATGGGCGAGCAATGGCGTGCCGGGCAGGGCGCGGGTGCGAGCTTCGTCGTCTACACCGACGGCTCGCAGGGCGGCGAGGCGGACATGGTGCGGCGCATGCGCGTCCGCCAGCTGAACGCCGCGCTGCTCTCGGTCGTCGGCCTGAACGAGATCGACGATTCGATCACCGCGCTGCAGAAGATGCCGCTCGTCTTCCGCAGCTGGGGCGAAGTGGACTACGTGCGCGAGAAGCTGCGCCCGGCGGTGGAGAAGCGCTTCCTCGAGAAAGGCTTCGTCGTCCTCTGCTGGGGCGACGCCGGCTGGGTGCGCTTCTTCTCGAAGGAGCCGGTCACGCATCCCGCCGAGCTCAGGCGCCAGAAGCTCTTCGCCTGGGCTGGGGACAGCGCGCAGGCCGACATCATGAAGTCGATGGGCTACCACCCGGTGGTGCTCGAAGTCGCCGACATCCTGCCGGGATTGCAGACCGGCATGGTAAGCGCGGTGCCGAGCACGCCTTTCTGGGCGCTCACGCTGCAGTTCTACACGCAGGCCAACCACATGCTGGATCTCAACTGGGCACCGCTTGTCGGCGCGGTGGTGGTCACGCGCAAGGCATGGGACGCGATGACGCCCGCGGGGCAGAAAGCGTTGCGCGAGGCGGGCGAGAAGGCCGGCAGCGAACTGCGCGCGCTCAGCCGCCGTGAGGACGAGCAGGCGGTGCAGGCGATGGTGAAGCGCGGGCTCAAAGTGCAGCCAGTGACGCCTCAGATCGAGGCCGAATGGCGCGAGGTCGCGGCGCAGTTCTATCCGCTGATCCGCGGGCGGCTCGTGCCGGCCGAGCAGTTCGACGAAGTCCAGCGCCTGCTCGCCCAGTACCGGGAGCAGCGCCAGTGACGCGTCGCCTTGTGTTCCTCGAGAACCTGGCGCTCGCCGCAGCGCTCGGCGCTCTCGCTCTTCTGCCGATCATCGAGATCGCGCTGCGCGCCGCGTTCCAGGTCGGCATCCCAGGCGCGCAGGCCTTCGCGCAGCACTTCGCGCTGGCTGCCGGCATGCTCGGTGCGGCCGTCGCAGCGCGCGAATCGCGCCTGCTTGCGCTGTCCGCCGCGCAGACCATGCTTCGCGGGCGAGTGCTCGCCGCGGCGCGGTTCTTTACTGGCGTCGTCGCCTTGACGGTGACGGCGCTTCTATTGGCGGCAAGCCTCGAATTCGTCCTCGCCGAGCGCGCCGGCGGAAACGTCATCACCCACGGCGTGCCGGTATGGCTCGGCGAGGCCGTGCTGCCGCTCGGCTTTGCGCTCATCGGGCTGCGCCTCGCCGCGAATTGCGCGCAGAGCTGGGGCGCTCGCGCCGTCGCCGGCTTGATCGCCGTGGGCATCGCAATGGCCGCGGCCGGGCGCGTGCCGCTGAACGATTTCTGCGCCGTATCGCTGCTTGCCTCGCTGCTCGTCGCCGCCATCCTCGGCTCGCCCATATTCACGACGCTCGCGGGTGCGGCCCTGGTTCTCTTCTGGGCCGATGGGCTGCCGATCGCCTCGCTCGCGCTCGATCACTACCGGCTCGTCGTCAACACCTCCCTGCCGATGATTCCGCTCTTCACGCTGGCCGGCTATTTCCTCGCCGAAGGCGGCGCGCCCCGCCGCCTGATCCGCGCCTGCAACGCGCTTTTTGGTGGCATGCGTGGCGGCGCGGCGATCGTGACCGTCGCCGCATGCGCGTTCTTTACCTCGTTCTCGGGCGCCTCCGGCGTCACCATCATCGCGCTGGGCGGGATGCTAATGCCGCTGCTGCGCAGCGCCGGCTATACGGAGAAGGCCGCCCTCGGGCTATTGACGGGCGCAGGCTCGGTGGGTGGCCTGCTGCCACCCGGCTTGCCGCTGGTCATCTTCGCCATCGTGGCGAAAGTGTCGATCGAGGACATGTTCCTTGCCGGAATCCTGCCCGGGCTCCTGATGGTCGGCCTGATCGGCCTGTGGGGCATGCGCCAGGCGGGGCCGCAGACCGAGCGCCCAGCGTTCGATGTACGCGAGCTACGCGCTGCGCTACTCGACGCGAAGTGGGAGCTCGCCTTGCCGCTCGTGCCGCTCGGTGCGCTCTTCAGCGGGATTGCCACCGCGGTCGAAGCGGCGGCGCTCACTGCGGCCTACGCCTTCGCAGTCCAGGTATTCGTGCACCGCGATCTTGACCTGCGCAGAGACGTGCCCCGCGTCATGGCCGAGTGCGGGCTCCTCGTGGGCGGCATCCTGCTAATCCTCGGCGTGGCGCTCGGCCTCACCAATTACCTCGTCGACGCGCGCATGCCGGAGCGTGCCGTGGATTGGGGCAAGCAGGCATTCGAGTCGCGCTGGGCGTTTCTCGTGGCGCTCAATGTCCTGCTGCTCGTGGCCGGATGCCTGCTCGACATCTTTTCGGCCACGGTGGTGCTCGTGCCGCTGCTGCTACCGCTCGGCGCGGCGTTCGGCGTCGATCCGCTGCACCTCGGGATCATCTTCCTCGCCAACATGGAGCTCGGCTACCTCACGCCGCCGGTCGGCATGAATCTGTTCTTCGCCGCCTACCGCTTCGGCAAGCCCCTCGGCGAGGTGGTGCGCGCCGCGCTGCCGCCGATCGCGGTGCTCGCACTCGGCGTTGTCCTCGTCACTTTCGTGCCCTGGCTCGCGACGGCCTTCGTCGCGCGTTCTCAATGACCCTCAAAAACGGAGATCCGTCATGCTGAAACTCACCCTACGCGAGCGCGAAGTGCTGCGCCTGCTCGCCGCCGGTCTCACGTATGCGCAGATGGCACAGGCGCTCGGCATCTCGCTACACACGGTCTGCACCCACGTCAAGAACGTCTATCGCAAGCTCGAAGTCCACAACGCGCCAGCCGCAGTGTCGCGCGCGTTCGCCATGGGAGGCATCTATGAAAACTGATTACACCGTCATCGTCATCGGCGCGGGCATCACCGGCATCGGCGCCGCCTACTACCTGCGCGAGAACAACATCTCGCACCTCGTGCTCGAGGCAAACAAGGACCTTGGCGGCGTCTGGCATACCCAGCGCTGGCACGGCGCGCGCTGCGACTCGGATTTCGTCAAGTATTCGTACAGCTTCCGGCCGTATGTCTCGCCGCAGTGCCTGCACAGCCGCGCGGAGATCCATCGCTACCTGCGCGCGGTGGCCGAGGAATTCGAGATCATCGATCGCATCCGCTTCAATACCCTCGTCAGCGCGGCCGAGTTCGACTCGCGCCGCGGCCGCTGGACCGTGCACACGAACTACGGCAGCTTCACCGCGCAGTTCCTCATCAACGGCAACGGCTACTTCTCCGAGCCGCACGTGCCGCGCTTCCCCGACCAGGAGAAATTCGGCGGCGAGGTGATCCATACCTTCCACCTCGACGACCAGCGCACTTTTGAAGGCAAGGACGTCGTCCTGGTAGGCAGCGGCTCCACGGCGATCTGCTGCGCGCCCGAGCTCGGCCGCGTGTCCAGGTCACTCACGCTGCTGCAGCGTTCTCCGTCGTACATCTACGAGATCGACAACCGCGCTACGCCGCTGATGCGCATCTGCCAGGACCTGTACAGGCGTGGTTTCGAGCTCCCGATCCGCTTCCTGCGTGGCTATCTCCAGGCGCGCGACGACGTCATCTTCGTCGGCTTTCGCGCGCTCCCGCGCCTGGCGCGCTGGCTGTTTCACCACCATTGGAAAGACGTGGTCGATGGCGCCAGCCTACGGCGGCATTTCACGCCGCGCTACGGCCCCTGGGAGCAGCGCATCCCGATCGCCATCGGATTGAAGGAGGCGGTCAAGACCGGTCGCGTGGCGATGAAGACGGGCGAGATCGAGCGTTTCGTGCCGGGTGGCGTCGTGCTGAAAAGCGGCGAGCACATGAAATGCGACGTGTGTGTGCTCGCCACCGGCTTTGAGCTCAATTTCCTCAAGTTCACCCTCGCGGTTGATGGCGCGCCGGTCGACATGGCCGGCATCAACTTCTACAAGGGCATCATGATGGGCGGCGTGCCGAACTACTTCCAGCCGGTCGGCGTGTGGCACTCCGCATGGACCCAGCGCTCGGAGACGGCGACCCGGTTCGCGGTGAAGATCATGCGCTACATGGCGAAGCGCGGCCTGCGCAAAGTGTGCATCGACCGTCAGGATAGCGTGCAGTACACGCCGGCAATCACGCCGAACTACATCATGCGGCGGCTCGACCTCATGCCGCGGCTCTACGGCACGTACGAGCTGCCGTCTGTGGACAATCTTTTGTGCTATCGCTTTGAGCCGCGCACCTTCCGTTTCGGCTAGCGCTTCGAGCGCCGCGTGGTGGCTCGCTCACCCCACCATCGTCAGCCCACCCGACACGCTGATTACCTGTCCGGTAATGAAGCCAGCCTCGTCGGAGGCGAGGAAGGCGACGAGGCCGGGGATGTCGTCGGGCTGGCCGACGCGCTTCATGGGGATCGCCCGCACGAGCGCGTCGTAGACCTTCTGGCCGGCTTCGCCTTCGCCGAGGAAGCCGCGCAGGATCGGCGTATCGGTCGGGCCGGGGCATACGACATTGACGGTGATGTTCTTGCGGGCCACTTCGCGCGCAAGCGTCTTCGTGAAGGAAATGATGCCCCCCTTGCAGGCGGAGTAGACCGATTCGCCGGAGGAGCCGACGCGCGCGGCGTCCGACGAGATGTTGACGATGCGTCCGCCGCCGCGCGCTAGCATCTGCGGCAGCACGAGGTGGTGCATATTGAGCGGCCCTCGCAGGTTGATGTCGAGCAGCTGCTCCCATTCCGCAGGCTTGGTATCGACGAAATTCTGGAATCGATCCCAGCCGGCGTTGTTGACCAGCACGTCGACCTGATGAGGGGCGAGCGCCGACCTGGCCGCGTCGTAGTTGCCGATGTCGAATACCAGCGCCTCGCCCCTGCATTCCTTGGCGACGCGCTGCGCGGCATCGTGAACCCGGTCGGCGACCAGCAGCCGCGCGCCGTCTTCGGCGAAGCGCCTGCAGATCGCGCCGCCGATGGCGCCGCCGCCGCCGGTAACGAGGACGGTCTTGCCGTGGAGTCCTTTCATTTCGGTCGCTTGTCGATGACGCGCTTCGCCTTGCCGATCGAGCGCTCGATCGTGCCGGTGCGGACTTCGGCGCTGATGCCGACGTAAGACTTGATGCTGTGCGCGAGGACGGCAGCACCTTCGCTCGTGCCCTCGACGATGACCGCAAGATGGTCCATGGGACCGTGCTTGGAAACCTCGAGCACGTAGTGCGGGCTAAGGCCCGGGGTCTTCAGGACGAGCTCCTCGACCTGCGAGGGGAAGAGATTTACGCCGCGGATGATCAGCATGTCGTCGGAGCGGCCGGTGATCTTTTCCATGCGCCGCATGCTGCGCGCGGTCGGCGGCAGCAGGCGCGTCAGGTCGCGCGTGCGGTAGCGGATCACAGGCAGCGCTTGCTTGGTGAGCGAGGTGAAGACCAGCTCGCCGCGCTCGCCGTCTGCGAGCGGCTGGCCGCTCTCGGGGTCGATGATCTCGGGGTAAAAGTGATCTTCCCAGATCGTGAGCCCGTCCTTCGTCTCGGCGCACTCCTGCGCCACGCCCGGACCGATGACTTCCGACAGGCCATAGAGGTCGATCGCCTCGAGGCCGACGCGGCGCTCGATCGACTGGCGCATCTCGTTGGTCCACGGCTCGGCGCCGAAGATGCCGACGCGCAGCGAGCTCTTTTTCGGATCGAATCCCTGGCGCTCCATCTCGTCGGCGATCGCGAGCATGTAGCTCGGCGTCACCATGATGATCTCGGGCTTGAAATCGGCGATGAGCTGAACCTGGCGCTCGGTCATGCCGCCGCCGAGCGGGATCACGGCAAGGCCAAGGCGCTCGGCGCCGTAGTGCGCGCCCAGTCCACCGGTGAAAAGCCCGTAGCCATAGGCCACGTGCACCTTGTCCCCGGGCCGGGCACCCGCCGCACGGATGGAGCGTGCCATGAGCTGCGACCACGTATCGATGTCGCGCGCTGTATAGCCGACGACGGTCGGCTTGCCCGTGGTGCCCGACGAGGCATGGATGCGCACAATGCGATCCATCGGCACGGCGAACAGGCCGAAGGGGTACGTTTCGCGCAGATCGGCCTTGGTGGTGAACGGAAAGCGCCGCAGGTCTTCCAGCGATCGGCAGTCCTGCGGCTTCACGCCGGCGGCATCGAACTTCTCGCGGAATTGCGCCACGTTGTCGTAGGCGTGCTGCAACGACCACTGCAGCCGTTCGAGCTGCAGGCGCCGCAGTTCTTCGCGCGGCGCCTTCTCGATCGGCTCGAGTTCGAACATCTTCATTTGCGGATTAGAATTCTAGCCATGCCAAAGGTCTACGCTATCGACGGCCTCGTGCCAGTCGTCGAGCCGACCGCGTTCGTACATCCGCGCGCCGTGCTGATCGGCGACGTGATCGTTGGCGCCCGAGCCTACATCGGCCCCTGCGCGAGCCTGCGCGGCGATTTCGGCCGCATCGTCGTCGAGGAAGGCGCCAATCTGCAGGACAACTGCACGATGCACGGCTTTCCCGGCAAGGACACGGTTGCCGGCGCGGGGACGACCATCGGCCACGGCGCGATCCTGCACGGCTGCACCGTGCATCGCGGCGCGCTCATCGGCATGAACTGCGTGATCAACGACAACGCGGACATCGGCGAGGACGCGGTCGTCGCGGCGCTCGCTTTCGTCAAAGCCGAAGCGAAAATCCCGCCGCGTTCGCTAGCCGCCGGGATTCCGGCGCGCGTGCTGCGCGAGCTGACCGAGGAAGAGATCCGCTGGAAGCGGGACAACATGCATCTCTACCAAGAGCTCGCCGTGCGCAGCGCGACCAGCATGAAGGAAGTGGAAGCGCTCACGCGACCCGAGCCGGGCCGCAAGCGCATCGATATTCCCGGTGCCGTACCCCTCTCGGAGATGAAGCGACAGCATGGCTGACCAGGCACTCGTCATCATCGACATCCAGAACGATTACTTCCCGGGCGGGAAGATGGAACTGGAAGGCGCCGATGGGGCTGCGGCCAATGCTGCGCGCGCGCTCGAGCAGTTCCGCCGCAAGGGATTGCCGATCGTGCACGTGCGCCATTTGTCGGTGCGGCCGGGAGCGAGCTTTTTCATCCCCGGCACGGCGGGCGTAGAAATCCACCAGCGGGTCCGTCCGAGCGGGGGCGAGCGGGTCATCGAGAAGAACTTCCCCAACAGCTTCCGCGCCACCGATCTCGACCAGGTGCTTAAAGCGGCCGGCGTGAAGGATCTGGTGGTCGCCGGGATGATGACGCACATGTGCGTCGATGCGAGCGTGCGACAGGCGGCGGATCTCGGCTACAAGGTAACGCTGCTCGGCGATGCGTGCGCGACGCGCGCGCAGAGCTTCGGCGGGGAAAACGTGCCGGCGCGGCAAGTGCACGCCGCGTTCCTCGCCGCGCTCAACGGCTTTTATGCGAAAGTGATCCCAACCCATGAGCTATGACCTCATCAAGGTCGAACACAAAGGCCGCGTCGGTGTCATCACGCTGAACCGGCCGAAGCAGATGAATGCGCTCAATCCGCAGCTCATGCAGGAGCTCGGCGTCGCGCTGCAGGCGTTCGACGCGCACGCCGACACCGGCGCGATGGTCATCACCGGCAACGAGAAGGCGTTCGCCGCGGGCGCCGACATCGGCGCGATGAAGGACTACAGCTACATGGACGCCTTCATGGCGGACTACATCACCCGCGACTGGGAGCACATTCGTCGCATCCGCAAGCCGGTCATCGCCGCCGTTTCCGGATACGCGCTCGGCGGCGGCAACGAGCTCGCCATGATGTGCGACATCGTCATCGCCGCGGAGAACGCGCGCTTCGGTCAGCCCGAGATCAACCTCGGCATCATGCCCGGCGCGGGCGGCACGCAGCGCCTGCCGCGCGCCGTGGGCAAAGCCAAGGCGATGGATCTCTGCCTGAGCGCGCGCATGATGGACGCGCAGGAGGCCGAGCGCGCCGGCCTCGTCTCGCGGATCGTGCCGCTCGAGAAGCTGATGGAGGAGGCGCTGGCGGTCGCGGAGAAGGTCGCGAGCTATTCGCTGCCGGTGGTGATGATGATCAAGGAGTCGATCAACCGCGCCTACGAGAGCACCCTCACCGAGGGCATCCTCTTCGAGCGGCGCGTGTTCCATTCGCAATTCGCGCTCGCCGACCAGAAAGAAGGCATGGCGGCTTTCGTCGAGAAGCGCAAGCCAAGCTTCAAGAACCGCTGAGCGCGGTCTACCTCCTTCTCGCCGCCCACATCTTCTCGATGCTGGGCTTCATGACCTACGCCGCGCTCCTGCCCGAGCTGCGCGACGCATGGAGCATGTCGAACGCCGAGGCGGGCATCGTCAGCGGCATGTTCTTTGCCGGCTATATCGGCGCGGTTTCGCTGTGGACCGCGCTCACCGACCGGGTCGACGCGCGCCGCATCTATCTCACCGGGAGCCTGCTTGCCGCCGCGGGAAGTGCCGGGTTCGGCTTCCTCGCCCGCGGCTTTGCGAGCGCGGTCTTTTTCCAGGTGCTGCTTGGCATCGGCATCGCGGCGACTTACATGCCGGGCCTGCGCCTGCTCTCGGATCGGATCTCGGGGCCTTACCAGAGCCGCTACATCTCCTTCTATACGTCCTTCTTCGGCATCGGCACCGCGCTGTCCTATGCGATGGCGGGATTCATCGCGGCGAGCCACGGCTGGAGCACTGCCTTCCTGGCGAGCGCGGCGGGTCCAGCCGTAGCCGGAGCCCTGGTGTATGCCTTGCGACCGCTGCCCGCGCGAGGCGGTGGACGATTTACTTTCGCCGGCCTTTTCCCGGTAGCTGCCTGGCGGCGGGTGCTGGCAGACCGGGCAAGCGCGGGCTACACGCTCGGCTACATGGCGCACTGCCTGGAGCTTTTCGGCTCGCGTGCCTGGATGGTGGCGTTCCTCGCTTTTTCGGCGAGCTCGCATCACGGCGATTCGTATCCGTGGTCAGGGCCCGCGATCGCAGCGGTGGTGAATCTGCTCGCGGTGCCGGCTTCAATCCTCGGCAACGAAGTGGCGCTGCGCATTGGGCGGCGGCGCTGGATCCTCATCGTCATGGCATCTTCGGGCGCGAGCGGTCTCGTTCTCGCCTCGGCGGCTCCTTGGCATTGGGCGCTCGTGCTCGCGCTCCTCATCGGCTATTCCATGCTCGTCATGGCGGAGTCCGGCACGTTGACGGCAGGGCTCGTTGGCGCGGCGCCCACGGAGTTGCGCGGCGCGGCAATGGGCCTTTATTCGCTCGCCGGCTTCGCCGGCGGATTACTCGGGCCGGTCGTCTTCGGCACGGCGCTCGATCTGGCGGGCGGTGCGGCGAGCGCGACGGCTTGGTTCGCCGCCTACGCCGCCATTGGCGCGGGATGCCTCGCCGCGCCGTCGGTGGCTAGAATCGACCGCAACGGCTAGGAGGAGCCATGGAGCGCATCTGGTTGAAGAGCTATCCGTCCGGCGTGCCGGCGGAGATCGATGTCGATCAGTACGGGTCGCTCGTCGAGCTCTTCGAGAAGAGCATCCGCTCCTACGCCGAGCGCCCGGCATTCACGTGCATGGGCAAGACGATCCGCTTCGCGGATCTCGACGTGATGTCGCGCAACTTCGGCGCGTGGCTCCAAACCAAGGGTCTCGCCAAAGGCGCGCGCGTGGCGATCATGATGCCGAACTGCCTGCAGTACCCGATCGCCATGTTCGGTACGCTGCGCGCGGGCTGCGTGGTGGTCAATGTCAATCCGCTCTATACGGCGCGCGAGCTCGAGCACCAGGTCAACGATGCCGGCGCCGAGGTGATCGTCATCCTGGAGAACTTCGCGCACGTGCTGGAGCAGGTGCGCCCGCGCACGCCGCTCAAGCACATCATCGTCACCTCGCTCGGCGAGATGCTCGGTGTCAAGGGCCTGTTGGTCAATCTGGTCGTGCGCAAGGTGAAGAAGATGGTGCCGGCCTACGACCTGCCGGGCGCCGTGAGCTTCAAGCAGGCGCTCGCTGAAGGCTCGGGTGCGAAGCTCGTCACGCCGCTTCTCGGTCGCGACGATCTTGCGTTCCTGCAGTACACCGGCGGCACGACCGGCGTTTCCAAGGGCGCGATGCTGCTGCATCGCAACGTCATCGCCGCGCTCCTGCAGTACAAGACCTGGCTCGCTTCGGGGATCAGCGGCGGCGAGCGGCCGGTGATCATCACGGCGCTGCCGCTCTATCACATCTTTTCGCTCACGGTTAATTGCCTGAACATGATGACGGTCGGCGGCGAGAACATCCTCATCACCAACCCGCGCGACATTCCCGGATTCGTCAAGGAGCTCGCCAAGCATCGCTTCACCATGATCAGCGGCGTCAACACGCTGTTCAATGCGCTGCTCAATAACCCCGACTTCGCCAAGCTCGATTTCTCGCCGCTCAGGTTCGCGCTGGGCGGCGGCATGGCGGTGCAGAAGGTCGTGGCCGATCGCTGGAAGCAGACCACCGGCACCACGCTCATCGAAGGCTATGGCCTCACCGAAACCGCGCCCGCGGCAACGGCGAATCCCCTCGACATGAAGGAATACAGCGGCGCGATCGGCCTGCCGATGCCATCGACCGACATCGAGCTGCGCGACGACAACGACAAGGCGGTGCCGCTCGGCGAGTCGGGCGAGATCTGCATCAAGGGTCCGCAGGTCATGGCGGGCTACTGGCAGCGTCCGGACGAGACCGCGAAGGTGCTCGGCGCGGACGGTTTCCTCCACACCGGCGACATCGGCGTGATGGACGCGAAGGGCTTCATCCGCATCGTCGACCGCAAGAAGGACATGATCGTCGTGTCGGGCTTCAAGGTGTTCCCGAACGAGATCGAGCAGGTGGTCGCCATGCTGCCGGGCGTGCTCGAGTGCGCGGTGGTCGGCGTGCCCGACGAGCACTCGGGCGAAGTGCCCAAGGTCTACGTCGTCAAGAAGGACCCGCAGCTTACCGAGCAGGACGTGCTCGAGCATTGCAAGAAGGAGCTCACCGGGTACAAGCGGCCGAAGTACGTCGAGTTCCGCACCGAGCTGCCGAAGACCAACGTCGGCAAGATCCTGCGCCGCGCCCTGCGCGAAGAGAAGAAGGCGGCCTAGCTCGCGGGCCTTAGCACGAGCCGCCGCGTGCCGGCGGCTTCCAGCTTTTTTCGCTCGGTGACCATCGGCAGGTAGTCGCCGCGCGCCCAGAGCGGCATCAGGTCGCGGTAATGCGCCGAGAGGGGGTTGCCGGACTGCCCGCCGGGCATGATGAAGCGCGATGCGTCCGGATCGGCAAGGTCGTAGATCGCCCGCAGGCTCGACGCGTGCCGGTTGGGGAAGGGCTCCGCCTCGTCGCTGAAGTCCATGTCGCCGCGGTTGATCGTATAGCCGTCGCCCGGGCTCGGCGCCGTGATGTCAAAGTAGCCGCGCAACCAGGCGCTGCGCGAAAAAGGCCGGTGCCGCAGGCGTGCTGTGTGCGCCTCGCCCCATTTCCACCGGTCCGCGTCCCGGCCGTAGCGCTTGCGCAGGCTCTCGAGTGCCTTTTCGAGCGAAGTCGCCAGGACTTCCTCGCACGTCTCGAGCCGCGCCGTGTTCACGTCGTCGCACCAGCGCGATTCGGCATTGCGGTCGGAGAGCACGTCGTCGAGAAACATCGGACGCGAGCGCCAGGCGGCGCGGAACGCCGGTCCCAGCTCGTCGGCATAGAGGGCGCGTGCCAGCTCGCGCATCCATGCGGTGAAGATGAGCGGCTCAGGCCGATCGGCCGTCATGGCGCCGTCCCAGGCGGCGAGCCACTTCAGCACTTCGGTGGCCTCCATGCTCCGGCCCTGAATCGCGACCATGCGCGGCAGGAGCTCGCGGGCCGCGAGCGAGACGACGTCCGCCTGCATGCGCGCAAAGCTCGCGCGGTCATGCTTTTTGACCGCCTCGAGAAGCTCGTCGATGCGATTGGCACGATAGGGCGCGTCCCATTCATGGGTGATGGAGTAGCGATAGCCGGGCGGCACGATCTTGTGGTTGGCCGTGACGATCTTGCCGCTTTGCGGGTTGAAGGCGCGCGGCAGCTCGTCGAACGGTATGAAGCCCGCCCAGTCATAGCGCGCATCCCATCCGGGCGCCGGCGCGAGGCCTTGCAGATCGTTGGCGCGCTTGCGGATCGGGATCTTCGCGGGCGCGATGAAGCCGATGTTGCCGTCGACATCGGCGTAGCCGAGGTTCTGCTGCGGCACGCTCAGCGAGCGCGTGGCATCGATGAATTCGGCCCAGTTCCGCGCGCGCGCTATTTTGAGAAACGCGCCGAGCGAGACATCGTCCTCGGCGAGCGCGGTCCAGGCGAGGGCAAGGCCATGGCCGCGCGGCGTGGCATCGAGGGCGCGCGCGAGGACGTCGCTGATCACCGGGCCGTGCCGCGAGATGCGCACGTCGAGATCGACATCCGGCTCGCCTTTGACCTTGATGGTCTCGTGCACCACCGCGAAGGCGCGATGACCTTCGGGGGCGACATAGCCGCCGGCGCCGTCGAGCTTCTCGAGATAGAGGTCCTGCACGTCGGGACCGGTATTGGTGGCGCTCCAGGCGATCCGGTCGTTGCGCCCAAGGATCACCCCCGGCACTCCCGGCAGCGTCGCACCGATCTGGTCGAGGCCCGGCGCATGCAGGTGAGCGAAGTACCAGATATTCGGCGCGCTCAGGCCGAGATGCGGATCGTTGGCGAGCAACGGTTTGCCGCTTGCCGTGCGCGCACCCGAAACGACCCAGCTGTTGGACGCACCGCCGAGCGAGTCGATCGTCGATATTTGCGCGGGCTCTTTCTCGATCACGCGGTAGAAATCGCGCAGGTTCGGCAGCCGCGGCAGGGCGTCGCCGGGATACGGCGGAAAGAGCTCCTGCATCATCGAGGTCGCGAGACGCGGCGCGAGCTGCAATCGCAAGAGCTCCGCGCGCCAATTTCCACCCAGATCCCAGGCGAGCATCTTTCCCCAAGCCGCCGAGTCCACCTCGCTCCAAGGCTCCGGCTGCACGCCCAGCATCCAGAACTCCAGAGGCAGCACGGGCTTTGTGTGGAGGAAAGCGTTTATGCCGGCGGCATACGCGCCGAACAACGTCTTGGTCTCGGCGTCGACGTGCCGCAAGTTGGCGTCGGCGACGCGCCGGATGCCGATGGTGCGCAGGAACCGGTCGGTATCGAGCGCCGCCGGGCCGAGAATTTCGGCGAGGCGGCCCGAAGCGATCCTTCTATTCATCTCGAGCTGCCACAGTCGGTCCTGTGCGTGCACGAAGCCGAGAGCGAACTGCGCATCGCGCTCGGAGCGGGCAAAAATGTGCGGCATGCCGTGTGGGTCGCGCAGTATTTCGACGGGCGCATCGAGACCGGCGATAGCAAGCTCGCCCTTGGTCTGCGGCAGCGAAAGGCGCAAGTAGAAAAAGCAGGCGACGAGCGTCCCTGCGAGAACCAAAATGGCGATCAACCCCCATCGGAGAGTGCGATGCGGCACTGCCGCAATTCTGTTATAACGAAGGCGTCATAACAACTGCAGGGCCTTGAATGCTCTACAGTCTTTACGAGGCGCAGCATCTGGCACTGGCCCCGTTGCGCTTTCTCGCCGAGTGGTCGCGCGGCTGGTTTGGCCACCCCTTCAGTCCGTTCGCGCACTTCCCTATCTCGCGCCGCCTCGCGGCCTCGAGCGACCTCTTCCTGCGCGTTACCGAGCGCTACGAGAAACCGGAGTGGGATCTCGACGGCGTCGAGATAGAGGTGGCGCAGCAGAAGCCCTTTTGCCGCCTGATCCACTTCAAGCAGGCGACGCCGAAGGCTCGCAAGGTGCTGGTGGTCGCGCCCCTATCCGGTCATCACGCCACGCTCCTGCGTGACACGGTGCGCTCGCTCCTTGCCGAGCACGACGTCTGGATCACTGACTGGATCAATGCGCGCTTGGTGCCACTCTCCGCAGGTCCTTTCCATCTCGCCGACTATGTCGACTACGTTCGCGAGTGGGTCACGCTGCTCTCGCCGAAGCTGCACATCATCTCGGTCTGCCAGCCTACCGTGCCGGTGCTCGCCGCTGTGTCGCTGATGGCGGAGCGCGAGCAGGCGCAGCCGCTGACGATGGTCATGATGGGCGGGCCGATCGACGCGCGGCGCAGCCCTACCGCGGTCAACAACCTCGCACGGCGCAAGCCCTACTCGTGGTTCGAGCGCCACGTGATCGAGCGCGTGCCGGCGAAGTATCCGGGGTATGCGCGCCGCGTTTACCCCGGGTTCCTGCAGCACATGGGCTTCGTGGCCATGAACCCGGACCGCCACCTCAACGCGCACTGGGATTACTTCAACCACCTGATGGTGGGCGACGGTGAATCCGCCGAGGGGCACCGGCGCTTCTATGACGAGTACAACGCGGTGCTCGACCTGCCGGCCGAGTATTACCTCGACACGGTGAAGACGGTGTTCCAGGACTTCGCGCTGCCTAAGGGCCGCATGTTCGTGCGCGACGAGTTGGTACGGCCCACCTCGATCCGCGACGTTGCGCTTCTCACCATCGAAGGCGAGCTCGACGACATCTCGGGCAACGGGCAGACCGAAGCCGCGCACGCCCTGTGCCTCAACATTCCACGGCATCAACGGGAGCACTTTCTCGCGCCCGGCGTGGGTCACTACGGCATCTTCTCCGGACGGCGCTGGCGCGAGGTGGTGTTTCCGCGCGTGCGCGACTTCATTTCCACCTACAGCTCGTAGCGCGATCCCTCTTCGCCGCGCACGGCGCGCTCGACGCTGTCGCGCGGCAGGTGCGGCGCGAAGAGCTCGATGAATTCGTAGGCGTAGCGCCTGAGGTACGCGTGGCGCTTGATGCCGAGGCGCGTGGTGCTTGACTCGAAGAGGTGGCTCGCGTCCATCGCCCGCAGCGTGGTATCGCGTTTCGGGTCGAACGCCATCTTCGCGAGGATGCCGATGCCGAGCCCGAGCTCGACGTAGGTCTTGATCACGTCGGAGTCGAGCGCGGTCAGCACGACATTGGCGTGCAGGCCGCGAATCTCGAATGCCTTTTCGACGAGCGATCGATTCGCGAAGGCGAAGTCGTAGGTGACGATCGGATATTCGGCGAGCTTCTCGAGCGTAAGCGGCCCTGCCTTGAGAAGGGGGTGCTTCGGCGGTACCACGACGCAGCGGTTCCATTGGTAGACCGGCATCGAAACCAGGTCCGGGTATTCGGCGATCGCTTCGGTAGCTACGCATAAGTCCGCTTCGCCTGTGAGTACTTGCTCACATATCTGAGTCGGATTTCCCTGATGGATGACCAGCTTCACCTTGGGATATCGCCGCTTGAAAGCTGCCACGGCTTTCGGCAGGGCGTACCGCGCCTGGGTGTGGGTCGCGGCGATGGTCAATGTCCCGAGCTGGTCGTTCGCGAACTCTTCTCCGGCGCGGCGCAGGTTCTGCGCCTCGGAGAGGATCCGCTCGGCGATGGCCACGACGGCCTTGCCGGGCTCTGTGACCGATACAAGCCGCTTTCCATGGCGTACGAACACCTGGATGCCGAGCTCGTCCTCGAGCGAGCGGATTTGCTTCGACACGCCCGGCTGCGAGGTGTGCAAGGCGTCCGCGGCCTCGGAAACGTTGAGACCACGGCGCACCACTTCGGTGAGGTAGCGGAGCTGCTGCAGCTTCATGCGTTATGCTCGTTTGGCATAACATGCTAACACAATAGTCTTTGTCAGCATAAGCCGGGCTCCTAGCATTGGCGTCTGGCGTGTACATCTACGACGACATCGACCAGCACCTGGTGGACGAGCGCGTGCGGCAGTTCCGCGGCCAGACCGAGCGCTTCCTCGCCGGGAAGCTTGCGGAGGATGAGTTCCGCGCGCTGCGGTTGCGCAACGGCCTTTACATCCAGCGCTATGCGCCGATGCTTCGCATCGCCATCCCCTACGGCCTGCTCTCGACCAAGCAGCTGCGGAAGCTCGCCGAGATCACGCGCAAGTACGACCGCGGCTACGGTCACTTTTCCACGCGGCAGAACATGCAGCTCAACTGGCCGAAGCTCGAGCAGGTGCCGGACATCCTGGCAGAGCTCGCTACGGTGCAGATGCACGCCATACAGACTTCCGGCAACTCCTTCCGCAATACCACCACCGATCACTTTGCCGGTGTCGCGCGCGACGAAATGATCGACTCCTTCGTTTGGTGCGAAATCATCCGGCAGTGGTCGACGTTCCATCCGGAGTTCTCGTTCCTGCCGCGCAAGTTCAAGATCGCGGTGAACGGCGCGCGTTCCGATCGCGCGGCTGTCGCCGTGCACGACATTGGCCTGCACGCCGTGAAAGACGAAGGCGGCGAGATCGGCTTCAAGGTGCTCGTCGGCGGTGGCCTCGGCCGCACGCCGATGATCGGCGTGGTGATCCGCGGATTCCTGCCGTGGCGGCATCTGCTCACCTACCTGGAAGCGATCCTGCGCGTCTACAACCGCTATGGCCGGCGCGACAACATCCACAAGGCGCGCGTCAAGATCCTGGTGAAGGAACGTGGCGCCGACAAGTTCCGCGAGGAAGTCGAAGCAGAGTGGGCGCGGGTCAAGGACGGCCCGGCGACGCTGACGCTCGAAGAGCTAACGCGCGTTGCCGCCCGCTTCACGCGGCCTTCGTACGAGCGGCTGCCGGACCTCGACCTCGACGCGATCGCCATTCCCGGCTTTGGCGCTTGGGCGAAGCGTAACGTGCATCCGCACAAGGTTGCGGGCTATGCCGTGGTCACCCTGTCGCTCAAGAAGACCGGCGTGCCGCCCGGAGACGTCACGGCCGAGCAGATGGAAGCGATCGCCGATATGGCTGATCGGTATTCGTTTAGCGAGCTCCGCGTCTCGCACGAGCAGAACCTCGTGCTGGCGGATGTGCGCCAGAGCGACGTCGTTACCGTGTGGCGCGAAGCGCGGCGGCTGGGCCTGGCGACGCCCAACATCGGTTTGCTGACGAACATCATCGCCTGCCCTGGCGGCGACTTCTGCGCCCTCGCCAACGCCAAGTCGATTCCGGTTGCGGAAGCGATCCAGCGGCGCTTCGAGGATCTTGACTATCTGCACGACATTGGCGAGCTGGACCTGAACATCTCCGGGTGCATGAACGCGTGCGGCCACCATCACGTCGGCCATATCGGCATCCTCGGCGTCGATAAGAACGGCGAGGAGTGGTACCAAATCGAGATCGGCGGCAACCAGGGTGAAACGCGACCGGGGACGAAAGCCGCCCTCGGCAAGGTGCTCGGCCCCTCGTTCGCCCGTGCGCAGGTCCCCGACGTCATCGAGCGGCTGATCGAGTGCTATCTCGAGCGCCGCGACAGCGAAGCCGAGCGGTTCGTCGACGTCGTGCATCGCATCGGCATCGAACCCTTCAAGGAACGTGTTTATGGCAGCGCTGATCAAGCGGCGACGCGTCGTCACCGAGAGCGCGCCGTCGCCTGACGGCAAGGTGCTCCGGCTGGAGCCGACCGATGATCCGGCATCGGTCGTGGACCAGCTCGCCGGTGCGGCCCGGGTGGAGGTCAATTTTCCCAAGTTCGGCGACGGCCGCGGCTTCTCGATCGGGCGCCTCCTGCGCGAGCGCCATGGCTACAAGGGCGAGCTGCGCGCGGTGGGGCACATTACGCGCGATCACCTGTTCTTCATGGAGAGCGTCGGCTTCGATGCTTTCGAGCTGCGCGAAGGCGAGGATCCGCACGAGGCGCTCGCCGCCTTCAACGATTTCAGCGAGTCCTACCAGGCGTCGCCCGCCCGCCCGCAGCCGCTTTTTCGTCGCCGCGCGGAAATGAATCGCCTGGAAGCAAGGCTGCGCGAGATTGCCGCGCGCTATGCGCCCGTTTCGCTTGCAAGCAGCCTGCAAGCAGAGGACATGGTCATCACGGACGCGATCGCACGCTTGAAGCTGCCGATCGGGGTCTTCGCCCTCGACACCGGCCGCCTGCACGAAGATACCCTCTCACTGATTCCGGCCATTCGCGATCGCTACGGCCTGGAGGTGGAGATCTACGAGCCGCGGGCCGCGGCAGTCGTGGATTACGTGTATTTCTACGGCCGCGACGCGTTCTATGACAGCGCCGAGCTCCGGCACAAGTGCTGCGAGATCCGCAAAGTCGAACCGCTTGCGCGAGCGCTCGCCGGGAAACGCGCGTGGATTACCGGCCAACGGCGCGAGCAGGCGGCAAGCCGCGCGCAGCTGGCGGAGCAGGAGTTCGACGCCGTGCACGGCATCGAGAAATTCAATCCGCTCGCCGACTGGTCGGAAGCCGCAGTCTGGGAATACATCCGTGCGCGGCAAGTGCCCTACAACCGGCTCTATGACCACGGCTATCGCTCCATCGGCTGCGCACCCTGTACGCGCCCGGTGCTTCCAGGCGAGCCTGCACGGGCCGGACGGTGGTGGTGGGAGCAGTCCGAGACCAAGGAGTGCGGCCTGCATATGACAGCGGACGGCCGCCTCGTGCGCGCGAAGGAGCCGGGATGAGCAGGGTGCCGTGCGCCACGGTGGAGGCAGGTATCGTCTATCTGGTCGGTGCCGGACCGGGCGCGGCAGACCTCCTCACGCTGCGCGCGGCTCGCCTCCTTGCGGAGGCGGACAT
>Ga0134121_10001291_pt1 | contig 23793 bp, 23 predicted proteins | sample KB301_FD_96463 | JGI IMG/M metagenome (GOLD analysis project Ga0134121, IMG submission 96463) | Terrestrial soil microbial communities without Nitrogen fertilizer from Kellogg Biological Station, Michigan, USA - KB3-0-1 | ecosystem: Environmental > Terrestrial > Soil > Unclassified ... | reverse complement strand
CGAACGAGGCGTCGGCCTTCAGGTTCCGCTTCGACATCTCCTCGTTGATGAACTTCTGGCGCTCGACGCTGAGCTGCGCGATCTCCTTCTTGATCTCTTCCCGCTCCAGCTGCTTCTTCGCGAGGTGCGCCTTGCGCTCCTCCATCGTCATCGTCTGCATCTCCTTGGGCAGATCCTCGACCTTGATTTTCGCCAGGTCGAAGTCCTTCTCCTTGGAGGCGTCGACCAGGTCCCACGTCGCGTTGTGATAGACGCCGGCGGCCTTCGCCAGCGCGCGGGTCGCGGCGGCGGGCGCGGCGCCGGCCTCGGCCGTCTTCTTGTCGGCCTCTTCCTGCTTCTCCTTGCCCTCGATGCCGCGGCGGCCGAAGGCGACGTAGGTCGTATTCAGCTTCTGGCTGAGCTCGGCGAGCTTCTTGTCGTGGGGCGTCTGGATCGTCACCTCGCCGCCCGACAGGTCGATCTGGCTGTAGAAGCCGTCGGCCAGGCTCGCGACTTCGCGCCAGGTCCGCTCTTCCTCGGGATTGGGCTTGCCGCAGTAGATCACGTTGACCGAGATGTCCTTCTTGATCGCCAGGGGCGCGGTCTTCGTGTACATCACGTCCTCGCGGCCCTGCGCGGCGGTCTCGTTGCCGACCATGAAGATCATCTTGAGCGCCTTGCGCTCGGAAGCCCACTCCATGCGCTCGGCGGCCTGCTGGAGAGCCCAGCCGACCCACTCGTCGCCGCCCATGTCGCACCGGAACGTCGTCAGATTCTCGTACACCTTGTCGAGGTCCGTCGAGAGCGGGAAGAACTTGATGTCCTTGTCGGCCGAGCCGTAGCCGATCAGGCCGATGCGCAGGATCGGCGTCGGCTTCTGCTGGGCGACCTCGTTCACGATCGTCCAGATCTTCCGCTTGGCCGTCTCGATCACCCGGTCCATGCTGCCGGACCGGTCGACGCAGAAGACCACGTCCACCTTGCCCCGCTCGGGGCCGTCGTTCTGGGCGTATACCGAGCCCGCGACCAGCAGGCTCATCACCGTCGCAAGAATCGTCTTCATGGCAACCTCCTCAAACTGGCCCTTCGACGCGGACGGGATCGGCGGGGTTCCAGGAATTCGCGCTCGACGATGTCCTGGGCAGGCTCGATCGAAGCGTTGCGGACGACCCCGTCCCGCGGGGCCTCCAGCGGCAGCTCCGGGGCGGGGATCGTTTCGGCGAGCTCGTAGAAGAACCGGAACGGGCCCCGCGACGCCTCGCCGGCGACGTCCAGGCGCAGGAGGGCCGACCGGGGGCCGTCCCGATCGACCGACACCGGATGGGTGGGCGAGAAGACCCGCAGCACCGCCTGGGTCGACTCGATCCGAGCCGTCAGGGTGCGCCGCACGAGGGCGGTCGACGCTTCCCCGCGGAACGACGTGAAGGTCTCGACCCGGAGAAGGCCGTCCTCGGGCCGCAGCGCCTCCAGCGTCTCGAAGGTGAGCGTGGTCAGGGCGCCCGGTCCCCGGGCCGGAAGATGCAGCGAGACGATCCGCGTCCCCGGTCGCTGGAACCACCGGCTGTTGCTGGTCAGCAGCTGCTGTCCCGGCTCCAGGGTCAGCGGGAGCCAGACGCCGTCGTCCTCCCACAGATGGCGGAAGACGAGCGTGAACCGCTTCCGGACGATCTGGTCCTGAACGGAGATCTCGGCGTGGGTCTCGAGGAGTTCGACGAACTCCGGCTCGATCCGCATCCTTCAGGCGTCCGCTTCGCGCGGGAGCGCCGCGAGGACGATCGAGACGGCGCCGGTAGCGACCAGCAGGCTTTTCATGGCCGGAGGGGATGCAAGCGACGTGCCAGCGCTCGGGCAGGGGACCGCCGTATCCAAAGAGATACGACGACGGTATCCGACTAGATACCCAATTGCCGGATCAGGCGGGCAAGATACGTGCGCTGGAGCTTCAGCGCTTCGGCCGCGCGGGTCTGGTTGCCGCCGCATCGGGCGAGCGTCTCGACGATGAGCCGGCGGCGGAACTCCTCGACCTGGCCGTGGAACGAATCGGCCGGGAGCGACGCCGAGAGGAGCACTTCGGGAGGCAGGTCGCCCGGGGAGATCTCGCCGCCGTCGCCCAGCGCGGCCGCCCGCTCGAGGGCGTTGCGCAGCTGGCGGACGTTGCCCGGCCAGTCGTACCGCTCGAGGGCGTCCAGCGTCTCGGGCGAGAAGCGGGAGCCCGCCTTGAGCTCGCGCAGGAAATGTTCCGCCAGCGGACGGATGTCCGGCCGCCGCTCCCGCAGCGGCGGCAGCGTGATCGAGATCACGTTCAGCCGGTAGAAGAGATCCTCGCGGAACTTCCCCTCGGCCACCCGCTTCTTCAGGTCCTGGTTCGTTGCGGCGACGACGCGGACGTCGACCGTGAGCGTCTCGGTCCCGCCGACCCGCTCGAACGAGCGCTCCTGCAGCACGCGGAGCAGCTTCGCCTGGAGGGCGGGGGAGATGTCTCCGATCTCGTCGAGGAAGATCGTGCCGCCGTGGGCGAGCTCGAACTTTCCGGCGCGCCGCGCCTGGGCGCCGGTGAACGCCCCCTTCTCGTGGCCGAAGAGCTCGCTCTCGAGCAGCGTCTCCGCGAGCGCCGCCGCGTTCACCGCGACGAACGGGCCGGTCCGGTGGATGAACCGCGCGATCACTTCCTTGCCGGTGCCGCTTTCGCCGAGGAGCAGCACCGTCGCGTCCGACTTCGCCGCCTTCCGGGCCAGCTCCACCGCCCCCGCGAGGCCGATCACCGTCGGCTCCGCCGCGTGGGCCTTCACGGTGCGCTGCAGCGACGTCCGCTCCAGCGCCCGCCGCACCGTCTCCTCGACGAGCGACGGCTCGAACGGCTTCTGGATGAAGTCGTAGGCGCCTTCCTTCATCGCGTGGACCGCCTTGTCGACGGTGCCGAACGCGGTGATGACGACGACCGTCGCGTCGATCTGCTCCTCGCGGAGCTGCTTCAGCACCCAGAGGCCGTCGCCTTCGGGCAGCTGGAGATCGAGGAGGACGACGTCGGGCCGCTCGCGCGAGATCCGGGCGAACGCTTCCTTGCCGGAGCCCGCGGCGATCACGTCGAACTTCCGGGCGGCGAAGCGGTCGACGAGGGCCTGACGGATGTGCGCGTCGTCGTCGACCACGAGGATGCGCGTCATCAGAACCTCACCACAAAGGCACAAAGGACACAAAGAAGAAATGCAGAGGCTCTCTCAGGGCGTCTTCCCCATTTCCGGGAGTCCTCCTTTGTGTTCTTCGTGTCTTTGTGGTGCATTACAGCCTCACCACGAAGGTGTTGCCTTCGCAGACGAGCGAGCCGCCGTGGAGCTGCGCCAGCTTCCGCGCGATCGACAGGCCGAGACCCGCGCCCGGCGGCTTGGGCCCGGTCTCGACCTTGCTGAACTTCTCGAAGATCCGCTCGCGATGCTCGGCCGGCACGCCCGGGCCGTCGTCGGTCACCCGGACCTCGCGGCCGCGGACCTCGACGTCCACGCGGCTCTTCGCGTACTTGAGCGCGTTGTCGACGAGGTTGAGCAGGATCTGCTGGACGCGCGCCCCGTCGAGGTCGAGCGTCTCGCCGATCCCGGTGACGGCGAGCGGGACCTTGGCGATCGGACGGAGCGTCTCGACGGTGCTCCGGACGAGCGCGCCCAGGTCGGTCCGCTGCTTCGCGAGCGCGATGCCCGCGTCGATGCGGGCGACGTCGAGGAGTTCGTTGACCATGCGGATCAGGCGGTCGAGATCCTCCTGGACGCGGCCGAGCGATTCCGTGCCGCCGATGCCCTCCTGGACGTTCGCGAGCGTGGCCTTGGCGGAGGTGAGCGGCGTGCGGAGCTCGTGCGAGACGTGGGCGACGAATTCCCCCTTCACCTGGTCGATCTGCTGGACCGCGGCGGCCATGCGGTCGAAGGCCTGCGCGAGCTGGCCGATCTCGTCCTCGCGGGCGATGCCGGTGCGCGCGGCGAAGTCGCCGCGCCCGAGCGCGTCGGCGGTGCCGGCGAGCGACCGGATGGGACGGAGCACGCGCGTGGCGATGAGGCCGGCGAGTCCGACGGCCATGACGAACGCGAGCCCGAACCACGCCAGGGCGTGAAACCGGACCGTCCGCAGCGGAGCCATGGCAAGCTCGCGCGGCTCCCGGACTTCGATCCGCCAGGCGCCGTGTCCGACGTCCTGGCCGGTGGACAGGGGATCGGAAAAGTACTCGATCGTCGTCGAGTTCGAGGAGGTGGACGTCGCCGCGGGATGGGAGGCGGCCAGGACGTTGTTGTTGCGGTCGAACAGCGTGATCCGCCGGCGATCGGATCCCGCGACGCTGGCGAGGAACTGCGACACGGGGCGGAAGTCGACCATCGCGGTAAGGACGCCCTTCTCGCGGGTCGGCACCGAGATCGGGATCCCGTTGAACTGGCCGACGTTGTCGAGCGCCTCGCCGATGTACGTGTTGCCCCGGATGGGCTCCTGGAGGATGGGCGCGTCGTTGCTCAGCTTCTGGACCTGCTGTCCGACGCGGGAGTTGAACGCGCGGTTGGACTGCTTGTTGGCGGTCTGCGCCGCCGTGTAGTCCGACTGCTGGACCTGCGCGACGACCTCGAGCTCGTTGCCCTGCTCGACGCGGCGGAATCCGACTTCGAGAAAGATGTCCGGCGGATCGAGCAGCGTGTTTAGGCGCCGCGACTGCGCCTGGGTATCTTCGCCGGGGCGGATCATCTGGGCGATGCTCTTGAGCTTCGTGGTGGCGTCCTTGAGGTAGTCGCGGACGAGGGCGGACGACGCGCGGGCCAGCTCCTCCTGGCTGGCCTGGACCTGCTCGGCGATGGACTGCTCGAGGAGGTGGAGGGTGACGAACGCCGCGCCCGCCAGCGGCGCGAGCGCCACCAGGAGCATGACCAGCGTCAGCTGCAGGGACAGTCGACGACGGATCATCGTGAGCAGTATACAGCAAGCGCCGTGCCAGCCATAAACCGTACCGTTGCGTTTATGGCCTGGCGGGCCATAAACGCAACCGTTTGATTTGTGGCCGGCGGAGCCATAAATCAAACCGTTTGATTTATGGCTTCGACCGTACAATAGGACAAGCATGAAGCGGCTGGCCTGGCTTCTCATTCTCCTGCCGGGGTGTTCGAAACCGCCCCCCGACGCGGAGCTCCTGGCGTTCCAGACGCTGGGGGCGTTCGACTACACCGAGAAGATGAAACTGCCCGCGGACGTGTCCGGCTGGAACGGCAGGTACGTGAAGGCGACGGGATTCATCAACCCCCTGTCGCAGACCCGGGACATCACCACGTTCCTGCTGGTGAAGGATCGGGCCAGCTGCTGCTACGGCAAGATGCCCCAGATGAACCACTACATCAGCATCAAGCTGAAGCCCGGGCAGACCACCAACTACTCCACCGATCCCGTGACGATCCGGGGCGTGATCAAGATCGAGGAGCGGTTCGACGGCGACTGGCCGCTGGGCCTCTACTGGATGGAGGGGGCGGAGGTGGTGAAGTGATCCTCGCCGTGCTGCTGTTGTTTCAGGACGCGTCGTCGAAGATCGCCCAGGAGATCGAGGTCGCCAACGCGAAGGAAAAGCCCCAGCTTCACGTCCAGGCGATGCGGCGGCTCCGGGACCGGGGAGGACCCGCCGTCGCGGAGGAGATCGGCAAGTTCGTCGCGACGCACGGTCACAACTCGCTGTCGATCGCCTTCACCGAGGGACTGGGCTCGCTCAAGGACGACCGCCTCACGGCGCTGCTGCGCGAGCTCGCGCGGGACAAGGACTTCTTCTGGCGGCCCACGGCGTTCCGGGCGCTGGCGGAGCAGGGCGACCGGGTGTCGCGCGACCTCTTCCGGGCGTCGCTCGGCGACCGGCTCTGGGGCTGCCGCGCCGCGTCGATCGCCGCGCTCGAGAAGCTCGACGACCGCGAGTCGGCGGCGCGAATCAAGGAGCTGCTGGGGGACGACGTCTACGACGTGCGCGCGCAGGCCGCGAAGACGCTCAACGCGTTCGGCGATCCGTCCGGCCTTCCGGTGCTCGTCGAGGCGCTGCGGGCCAACACGGTGTGGTTCGACATCGACTACGGCCAGATCGCGCGCGAGGACGCGTGGAACTTCCTGAAGAAGATCGCGAAGGACGACTTCGGCTACAAGCCGTGGGAGACCGCGGAGGAGCGGGCGCCCGGCCTGGCGAAGGCCGAGGCGTGGATCGCGAAGACGATCCCCGACTGGCGCGACCGCGTCCCGGACAAGGCCCGCGTGCGCGCGGCCGCGGTCGAGTACGCGTTCGGCTTCGAGCGCCGCTCCTGCCAGCGGGGCGACTTCTTCTTCCGGATCGACCACAAGGGCAACCTGGTGCTCGGCTACTTCACGCTCGAGAAGGCGAAGCTCTCCGACGACGAGCTCAAGTCGTTCCAGGCCGCGCTCGACAAGGTCCGCGCGATCGACCGCTCGGTGCCGTACGGCCAGGGCGGATGCGACTTCGAGCAGTATTACTTGCGGACGGGCGACCGGTTCGAGAAGCTCTGGATCGGCCTCCAGGGCCGTCCCGCGGCGGCCGAGCCGTTCGTCCGGCTCGTCCTCGATCTGCTGCGCAAGAAGTTCGGCGAGCGGGCCGTCGAGGAGTTCCGGCAGTCCTCCGACCTGTTCAGGATGACCGAATGAGGATCCGTCCCTACGGGAAGCGCGACGCCCGGTCGCTCACGTCGCTGATCCGCGCCCTGGCCGACTATGAGAAGCTGAAGCCCCCGTCGCCCGCCGCGTCGAAGCGGCTCCTCTCCGACATCGGCCGTCGCATCCGCGTCTTGATGGCCGAGGTCGACGGCACGTGCGTCGGCTACGCGATCTATCTCTTCACGTACAGCAGCTTCCTCGCGCGCCCCACGCTCTACCTCGAGGACGTCTTCGTGCTGCCCGAGCATCGCCGCGGCGGGATCGGGGGAATGTTCTTCCAGGAGCTCCACCGGGCGGCGTCGCGGGAGAAATGCGGCCGCATGGAATGGGTGGTGCTCGACTGGAACACCCCCGCCCACAAGTTCTACCGCAAGCTCGGCGCGAAGCCGCTCGACGACTGGATCACCTACCGGCTCATGCTCTGACGGACTACTGCTTCCGGCTCTTCAACTCTTCGATCAGGGTCTTCACGGCATCCCGCACGGCCGCGACCGGATCGCTCAGCAGCGGCTCGAGGAGCGGGAGCGCCTGGGGATCCTCCGAATTGTAGAGCGCGTTGACGGCGCTGAGCCGGACGTCGCCGTTCGAGTCCCCGAGGGCGCGCGTCAGGGTCGGGAGCGCCTGGGGGCCGCGGAGCTGGCTCAGCAGGTCCACCGCCTCGCGCCGGACCGCGCCGTCGGGACTGTCCATCCGGGCCGCGATCCGGGGAGCCAGCTGGGCCGCCGGCCCCGCCTGTCCGAGGTCGAACAGGCCCGAGGCGCAGGCCACCTGGATCCGCAGTTCGTCCTTCTGGAACGCCTGGAGAAGCGCTTCGATGGTCCCGGGCGCGCCGTGCGTCCCGAGCTGAAACGCCACCGATTCGCGGACTTCGACATCGGGATCGATCCGCAGGGATTCCTGGAACAGCGGCGCCACGGCGTCGGGCCCGAGCGCCTGCTGGAGCAAGTGGATCGACGAGCGCCGCACCTGCGGGTCCTTATGGCGGAAGAGCACCCGGACCAGGTCGGTCTTCAGCGGGCACGGGACCATCTTTGAAATGACCGAATAGGCGCGCCAATAATCGTTGGGATCGCCCTCGAGAAGCCGCCGGAGTTCCTCCACGGTCGGGCGGTCGTTCTTCTCCTCCTGCTGAAACTCGTATTCGAACGCGGGCTGTTCGGGAGCCGGGATCGCGGCGATCGGAACGACGGGCGCTACCGTCGCCGTCGCCGCTTCCGCCGCGATGAGGACCGGGATCTTCCTCGCCTCGGAGATCTTCACCTGAAGCACCTTCTCCCGCTCGAGGAACTCCACGTCGCGGGATCGCACGGCCCGCTGAGACCAGGCTGCGCAGGAGACCACGGTGACGGCCGCCCAGACGAGATGGATTCTCCAGGTCTTCATGAGATGCCCCCCGGCCTATTCGACGGTCCGGCCGGGGCGATGATGCGTCGATGAGGGGGATTACCGCTCGTCCACGACCGGAGGATACTCGGCCGCCATCCGGGCGGGATCGGCGTAGTAATCCAGCTGGGCGGCTTTCCACGCGGCGAGCCGGGCCGTCAGGTCGCGCAGCAGCGGCCCCTGCGACATCGAGCGGTCGATTTTCTCTAGCGGGTCGTGCTTCAGATCGTAGAGCGCCGAAACTCCGCCCGCGCCCCCCGAGATCAGCTTCCATCCGTCCCGCTCCAGTCCGTACTGCGTGACGAGCAGCGTCTGGGCGACCATGTACCGGGTCCGCGGCGCGGCGGGCTCCGGTCCCGCAAGGCCGATGCCCTGAAAGCTCGGATGGGGAGGGAGGCCCAGGAGCTGGAGGACCGTGGGAGCGATGTCGAGCAGACCTGCGGGCCGGCGATCCGCGGTCGACGATCCGCCCGGCGTCCGGACGATCAGGGGAACGCGCATGACCTCATCGTAGATGCTCGACGCGTGGGCGGCGAACCCGTGCTCGAAGAAGGCCTCGCCGTGGTCGGCGCTGACCACCACGAGCGTCTTGTCCCAGACTCCTCGCGCGCGAAGATCGTCCCACAGGCGGGCCAGCTGCAGGTCCGAGTAGTGGAGGGCGTCCGCGTACAGGTTCCGCACGTCCTGGTTCCGCTCGGGCGGGAAATGGCCGAAGGTCATGACGAAGTCCTTCTTGCCGCCGAACGGCCGGGGACCTTGAGGGGGCACGTTGTAGGGAAAGTGGGCGTTCTGGAGATTCACGGAGAGGAAGAACGGATGCTCTCCGCAACCGCGGGTCCAGCGGATGGCTTCGTCGATGGTGAGGGCATCGTCGCAGACATTCTCGCTGAGCTCGTTGCCGTCCGAACCTCCGGGATAGAACAGGTGATCGAGTCCGCCCGTATCCAGGTAGTTGATCATCCGGCCCCAGTTCTCATCCTGGGAGGAGATCAGCGCGGTGCGATATCCGACCGCTTTCAGGACGTCGTACAGAAGAACCCGCGGGTAGGGAGGTTTTTTGGGATAGCGATGGATCTTGGACGAGCGGAGAGGATAGTGCGAGGAGAGAGGGACGACGGCCGCGTAATCGGTATGGCTGGCTTCGGTCCGGGCGTCGAGGAACACCCGGGACTCCCGGGCCAGCGCGTCGAGGCGGGGCATGACGTCCCGGCTGCCGCCATAGGACTTCAGCTGGTCGGTCCTCAGGGAGTCGATCAGCACCACGACGACGTTCCACCGGCGCGCGGCGTCCGGGGCGATGTCCTTCGCGTAGTCGTCCATCGCGACGCGCCGCCGCCGGACGAGGGGCAGGGACTGCAGATCCTCGCGGGCCGGCTCCCGGTCTCTCCAGAGCGACGAGAGGACATGGGTTAGAGGGCCCGTCCGGAAATCGCGGTACAGCCGATAGAGGGTCGGCGCCGGATACTGGATCCCGGTGTGGATGTCCTGGACCGTCCATTGCATGCGGGAGTGGAGTCCTTCGGCGCCGGCCCAGGCGATCGCCGCCAGCGCGAGCGCGCCGCAGGATCCCAGCGCGATCGTCGAGCGGAAGGATCGGGACACGCGGGCCGCGAGGCGGGGACCGAGGACGAACGCGCCGGTCGAGACGACCGCGGCGGCGGCGGGCACGCCGATCACCAGCCCCGGATTCATGGACCACGCGTCGCTGACCACCATCCGTCCGTTCGTGGCGAGGAATTCCAGCCCGCGCTCGTCGAAGAACTGCCCCGTGGCCCAGAAGAGGGTCCAGCTTCCGAGGTAGAAGAACACGACAGTCCCGACCAGCAGGACGCGGAGCGTCGGGACCGCGATGCGGCCCACGCGTCCCGTCCAGCGGCCGCCGAGCCGATCGAGCAGGGCGAACAGGATGGAGACGCCGACGACCAGGGACGCGATCGCGCACATCTCGACCGCATGCAGGCAGCCCTGGATCGTCTTCGGGACCGAGTCCTCGGACCAGCTGCTTCCGGAGACGACCTGGCCCGCGACCAGCGAGAACGACGACATCGCCCAGAAGGCGAGGCAGGGCAGGAGCGGCAGCTCGCGGATCCGATCCCACGGGCCGCGGGGGGGCGGCGAGTTCGGGGCAGGCAAGTCAGCGGCCATCGGACGACACCGCGATCAGTGTATCACGGGGGCCAGGGCTACGGAGCCTCCTCCCACTCCGTCCCCATGTTGTCGTCGGTGATCGGCCGGGCGTGGAGTCCCGGCGCGCGAAGCGAGTCGTCCCGTTCGAGCTGCTTGGAGAGATCGGAGATCACCCGCTCCATCCGTTCCTCGTCCCCCGGGTGGGAGCGGTCGAGGACCGTCCCTCCTTCCCAGGGATAGTTCCAGAGCCTCCGCCTCAAGCGGTCCAGATCCATGGGAATGGGCGAATCGCTGACGGCCTGGAAGTACATGACGCGAAGCGCGTGGCGGAACACGGTGGCGCCGGTGTACATCACCCGCCGCGACGCCGTCGTGTTGTAGAAGAAGACTCCGCCTTCCTTCAGGTGGCTCCGGATGAGCTCCATGAATTCCGTCGAGAGCAGGTTCGACGCGTTGGACCTCCAGTGGAACGTCGTATTGGAGACGATCAGGTCGAACCTCCGGTCCCTGTTGCGGACGAGCCACCGTCGTCCGTCGTCGATCTCGATGCGGACTTTCGGGTTCGACAGGATCCCTGCGACGGCGGGATACTTCGGAATCAGCCGGAGGTACCCGTCGTTGATCTCGACGATCGTCAGATGCTCCACGGCGGGATTGTTGGCGACGATCGTCGCCCACGAGCCGGAGCTGAGTCCGATCATCAGGACTTCCCGCGGCGACGGATGCATCTCGGCGAGGGCGTACGGACGGATGACGGAGTTGAGGTCGTCCTTCTCCCTCAGCGACGTGTTGAACGCCCCGTCATAGATGCCGCCGCCGAAAATCCGGCCTTCCTTCGTGACCGTGACGACGCCGCTTTTCGTCTCGACCACGTGGGCGAACCGGGTGGAGGGCGTGTACTGAGCGTGAAACTGAAGCTTCTCGTAGAGTCCGTCGAAGAGCGATCCGCCGACGGCCGCGAGAAGAACCGCGGCCGCCCCCAGAGCGCCGAGTCCCGTCAGGCGACGGCGTCCCGCCGTGCCCTTCGCGTGGAGCGCGGCGGCGATCCCGAGGCCGAGCAATCCCAGGACGATGGAGATCCGGGCCAGGGTCAGGTGCTCCAGGAGGACCATGCCGGTGAGCAGGCTGCCCGACGTCGACCCGAGGATGTTGGCCAGGTACATGTAGGACACGCGCCGCCCGACCTGGGCGTCCGGCGGAATCCAGGCGTGGGAGATCACGGGAAAGAGGGCGCCCAGTCCCATGGCGGCCAGGCCGGCGAGCGAGACCAGGATTCTCCAGGGGCACCCCTTGGATACGAGCCACCCGAGGGCGGGAACCACGAGGAAGCCGAGCGCATTGCCCGCCAGCGTCAGATTGCGGATCACGGGAAAGGGAGACCCGGCGGCGGACGCGTCGGCGACGCGGCAGAGGACGCGCGAGGCCCAGGCGCCGAGGGCGAGCCCCGTCAGGTACGCTCCCAGCAGGAGCGCGAACGCGTCGGCCGTCCCCATCGACGTGAAGGAATAGGCGCGGTACCAGAGAATCTCGTACGACAGCGCGATGTACCCCGAAAGAAAGGAGAGGACCAGCCCGATCACGGCGTCCTCATCGCTTCAGGACCGGCGCGTTGAGCGCGCGGGTGATGGCCTTGGCGAGATCGCCGGGCATGGGCCGGTCCTTCGGATCCTTCTCGAGCATGCGGAGGATGAGGTCGCTCACGGCGCCGGAGACCTTCGGGTTCTTCGCCCGGGGCTCGGGGGGCGCCTTGGTGACGTGCTGCAGGAGGAACTGTCCGGGCGCGTTGCCCTTGAACGGCAGCTCGCCGCAGACCATCTGGAAGAGCGAGACGCCCAGCGAGTAGACGTCGCTGCGGATGTCCATGTCGCGCAGGCCCTGGGCCTGCTCGGGCGACGCGAAGGGCGGCGAGCAGTTCACCGACCCGGTCATCGTGAGGGAGATGTCGCTCGTGACGTCCTTGGAGAGTCCGAGGTCGCACAGCTTCACGGTGCGGTCCTGGCTCAGCATGATGTTCTGCGGCTTGATGTCGCGGTGGATGATCTTGTGGTTCCACGCGTAGTCGAGAGCCTGGGCGACCTGGCGGACGACCTCGAGCGCCGTGGCCTCCTTGAGGGTGCCCTTCTTGTGGAGGACGTCCTCGAGCGACGGCCCGTCGACGAACTCCATGACGAAGAACTTCTGCTCGCCGGTGACGCCGGCGTCGTAGGCGGCGACGATGTTCGGATGGTGGAGCTTCTGGAGATTACGGGCCTCCTGGAAGAACCGCTTCACGTATTCCTGGTCGGAGGCAAGGAACGGCGCGAGGAGCTTCACGGCGACCCACCGGCTGCCGATGAGGTCGCGCGCCTTGTAGACGGTGCCCATGCCGCCCTGGCCGAGGCGCTTCACGATCTCGTACCCGGAGAGGAGATGGACGAGCTCGGGGGAGACGCTCGGCTTGGTCCGCGGCTTGCCCGTCTTCTTCCGCAGCGACGTCGTGGCGACCGTGATGGAATCGCTCACGGACGGCGTGACGGGCTTGGCGGGCAGCGAGAGCTCGGCGGTGCAGTGCTTGCAGGTGTAGGTCTCGGTCGGCTTGTAGTGGTGGACGTTGTAGCTCTTCCGGCAGGCGTGGCAGGTCATGATCCGTTTGCCTTGCGCGCGGAGGGTGAGGAGGACCTGCTCGCGGGAGAGGATCCGCTTCTCGAGGAGGAGCTCGCCCAGCCGGCGGTCGACGCCGATCTTGTGAAGGTCCCCCTGGATCCGGAGGATCTTCTCCAGGTCCTCCGGGGTCAGGAAGCCGAGCGCCACCGCCAGCTTTCCGAAATCCGGCCCTTCTTTTTCGGCCATCGTCGTGCAAAGAGTATACTCGCAACCCGCTCCGCCCATCCTCAAAGTGTGACCGTTTCCGCCCCGCAGAATCTGGACCCCGGAGGGACGCCGGGGCTTGCGCGGCATGTCGCCGAATGATGAAATATAAGCCCATGTAGATATTGTTTTATGAAGAGCTTCCCGCGGGGGTGCGCGAGGAGCATTTTGCCCTCGGGCGGCGCATTTGGTAGCATCCGGGCCCCTCAAGGAGGACGGAGTCCATGACGTCGACGTGGAAAGAGAAGCTCGGCGACCGGGTCCCCCCGGACCTGGCGCGCGAGATCGAGATCTTCGAGAACGAGATCGCGCTCCGCAAGGCCGGCAAGATCGACGAGAAGGTCTTCGCCGAGACGCGGCTCCGGCGCGGCGCGTACGGGCAGCGGTACGACAACGGCCAGCGGAGCGACGGGCTCAAGACCCAGACGCTCGCCTATCCCTCGGGAGAGCTGACCAAGGGCCCCACCACGATGTGGGACGCGCCCGGGATGCAACGGATCAAGATCCCGTACGGCGGCCTGACGCCCGTCCAGCTCGAGGCGCTGGCCGACTGCGCCGAGGAGTATTCCGACGGGATCCTGCACGTCACGACGCGGCAGGACATCCAGCTCCATTACGTCCACATCGAGGAGACGCCCTCCCTCTTCCGTCGCCTGGCGGCGACGGGGATCACGACGCGCGAGGCGTGCGGCAACACGGTCCGCAACGTGACGGGCTGCCCGCTCGCCGGCGTCTGCCGCACCGAGACGTTCGACGTCACGCCCTACGCGAAGGCGTGCGCGAAGTTCCTGCTGGGCCACAAGGACACGCAGAACTTCGGCCGCAAGTTCAAGATCGCGTTCTCCGGCTGCGCCGAGCAGGCCTGCGGCCTGGCGATGATGCACGACATCGGCGCCGTCGCGAAGGTGAAGAACGGGAAGCGCGGCTTCGAGTTCTACGTCGGCGGCGGCCTCGGCTCCGTCCCGAACCAGGCGAAGCTCTTCGACGAGTTCCTCCCCGAGGAGGAGCTGCTCCCGATGGCCCAGGCCATGTCGCGCGTCTTCGCCCGTCTCGGCGAGAAGAAGAACCGCAACACGGCGCGGCTCAAGTTCCTGGTCAACAAGCTGGGGCTCGAGGAGTTCCGCCGGCTCGTGATCGAGGAGCGGAAATCGCTCGCGGACGATCCGGCCTGGACCGCGTATCTCCGGAACCTCCACGTCACCGACGAGAAGGCGCTGAAGCCCGCGGCGGCGCTCAACGGCCGGCCGAAGCCCGAGGGTTTCGACGAGTGGCGCCGCACCAACGTCTATGCGCAGAGCCAGGCGGGCTACGCGGTCGCGACCGTGACCCTGCCGCTCGGCGACTTCACCGCCCGGCAGGCGCGGGCGCTTGCCGACATCGCCCGCAAGTACGTCGGCGAGCCGATGCGGCTCACGGTCGAGCAGAACCTCCTGTTCCGCTGGGTGAGCGAGGCGGACCTGCCGGCGCTCTTCGGCGATCTCCGGGAGATCGGCCTCGGCGAGCCGGGAGCGGGGACCATCGTCGACATCACGGCCTGCCCGGGCACCGACACCTGCAAGCTGGGCATCTCCTCCTCGCGCGGCCTGGCGGGCGAGCTCCGCACGCGGCTCGCGTCCCGGATGGTCTCGATGGACGAGGCGGTCCGCGGCCTGAAGATCAAGGTGAGCGGCTGCTTCAACTCGTGCGGCCAGCATCACATCGCCGACCTGGGCTTCTACGGCGTGAGCCGGAAGAAGGGCAGCTGGACCGTGCCCCACTTCCAGGTCCTGGTCGGCGGGCAGTGGGACCACAACGCCGGCGCCTACGGCCTGGCGGTGATCGCGATCCCGTCGAAGCGCATCCCCGACGTCGTCGACCGTATGACGGAGGCGTTCCTCCGCGAGCGGCAGAAGGGCGAGAACTTCCAGGCGTGGATCAAGCGGATCGGGAAGGCGAAGGTCCGGGCGATGCTCGAGGACCTCGCGGCCATCCCGGGGCACGACGAGAACCCGTCGTTCTTCTCCGACTGGCGCGACCCGCGCGAGTACTCCACCGGCGACATGGGCATCGGCGAGTGCGCGGGCGAGGTCGTCTCGCCGCTCGACTTCGGCCTGGCCGCCGCGGAGCGCGAGGCGTTCGAGGCCCAGCTCACGCTCGAGGCGGGCGATTTCCGCAGGGCCGCCGACCAGGCCGTGAGCTCGATGATGACCGCCGCCAAGGAGCTGGTGCTCAGCAAGACGGCCGCCGCCGGCGGGGCGCCCGAGATCGTCCGCGAGTTCCGCGAGAAGTTCTTCGACACGAAGCTGTTCTGGGATCCGTTCGCGGGCGGCAAGTTCGCCCAGTACTTCTTCCACGCGGTGGAGAACCCGCCGCAGAATCCGACGTCGGACGCCGTGCACCGGCTGGTCGAGGAAGCGCAGCTCTTCATCGAAGCGGCCCACAGCTGCAGGCTGAAGCTCTAAACCATGGATCTGCACAAGTTCTGCGTGAAGTACTTCGCCGAGAATCCCTCGGCCGTGGAGATCGGCTCGTTCATCCCCGTCTTCCACCGCTGGATCCAGAAGCAGGCGGTCGAGGGGTTGCTCGTCGACGTCGCGGACTACGGCCATCTCCCGCAGAGCCCCGGCGTGCTGCTCGTGTCGCACGAGGCGGATTACTGCATGGACGCCATGGAAGGGCCGCTCGGGCTGCTCTACAACCGGAAGACGTCGATCGGGGGGCGGCTGTCGGACCGCATCGCCGACGCCTTCCGCGTCGCCCTCGGCGCGTGCGTCAAGCTCGAGAACGAGCCGGAGTTCCTGGGCCGGGTCAAGTTCCGGGCGGGCAGCCCGATCTTCATCGCGAACGACCGCCTGAACGTCCCGAACACCGAAGAGGGCTTCCAGGCCCTCCGGTCCGACCTCTCCGCGGCGCTTGCGAAGGTCTATCCCTCGAACTTCGAGCTCCGCCGGATCTCCACCGATCCGCGCGCGCGCCTCACCGTGCAGGTGACGTCGATCGATCCCGTCCGGGACGTCGCGTCGCTGCTCGCCCGGCTCTCATGACCGGGTCCGGGTACGACGCGGCGAGCGCCGCCATCGATCGCGCGAACGCGGAGGATCCCAAGAACGACGAGCTTCTCTACGGCCGGCGCATGGTCGACTGGGTCCGGAAGCTGGCGCCGGGAGCGTCCGAAGAGCTTCTGCTCGCCGCGCGGGCGCAGCACGTCCGCCGGTGGACCGTCCCCCGGTCGACCTATCCCGACGGCCGGTCCGGTTACCTGCGGTGGCGCGAGGGGCTGAAGAAGCTTCACGCCGACGCGCTGGCGGCGATCATGACCGAGGCCGGCTACGGCGCCGGCGCGGTGGCGAAGGCGCGCAGCCTGCTCGTCCGGAAGAACCTCGCGGACGACGCCGAGGGCCAGACCCTCGAGGACGCGGCGTGCCTCGTCTTCCTCCAGTTCGAGTTCCCCGGGTTTTCCGCGAAGACCGAGCCCGACAAGATGGTCGACATCCTCCGGAAGAGCTGGGCGAAGATGTCGCCCGCGGCGCGCGACCGGGCGCTGGAGCTGCCGCTCGCCCCGGCCGAGCTGAATCTTGTGAAAAGGGCGCTGGGAAAGTAGAGTCTTGCCATGCAGAGAGTCCTGAGAAACGTCGGGTTCGTCCTTCTGCTCCTGGGCGTATCGTCCTTCCTCTGGCCGATGATCCAGGAGGGCCGCCGGTCGAAGATCATGGCCGTTTTCGGCGAGCACGAGCGGATCGCCGCGAGCGCGTCGCTGGCGGTGGGCGCGGTCCTCTTCGGCCTGAGCTTCCGGAAGAAGAAGGAAGGCGAGAAGAAGTAGCGTCGATGCAAGGTCTGCTCCACGACATCGGCATCTGCGTCATTGCCGCGACGGTTTTCGCGTTCATCGCCCGTTTTCTCCGGCAGCCGCTGATCCTGGCGTACATCGGCGCGGGCCTCCTCATCGGCCCGCCCGGCTTCAAGCTGATCAAGGACGGCGAGTCGATCGCCCACATCTCGGAACTCGGCCTGGCGTTCCTGCTCTTCATCGTCGGCCTCGAGATCGACCTCAAGCACCTGATCAAGTCCGGGAAGGTCGCCGCGATCCTGGGGACCGTCCAGGTGGCGGGGTGCGCGTTGCTCGGCTGGGCCGTCGCGTTCGCGCTGGGGTTTCGCGGCCTGGCCGCGGCCTATCTCGGCGTCGCCTCCGCGTTCAGCTCGACGATGATCGTCGTGAAGCTGCTCTCCGACAAGGGCGAGCTCGACACGGCCGCGGGGCGGGTGACGCTCGGCGTCCTCCTGATGCAGGACGTGCTGGCCATCGTGGTCCTGGCGGTGCAGCCCAACATCTCCAACCCGGCGCTCCTGCCGCTGGGCCTGTCGGTCGTGAAGGGGTTCGCGCTCGTCGTCGGGACGATGCTGGCCAGCCGTTACGTCCTGCCCGTGCTGTTCCGCTCGGTGGCCAAGACTCCGGAAGTCCTCCTGATCGCCGCGATCTCCTGGTGCTTCCTGGTCTCCGGCGCCGCCCTCGCCGCCGACTTCTCGATCGCGATGGGCGCCCTGATCGCGGGCGTCTCCATGTCGACGTTCCCCTATTCGCTCGACGTGATCGCGAAGATCCGCTCGTTGCGGGACTTCTTCGTGACGCTGTTCTTCGTGGCGCTGGGGATGCAGATCACGATCGGGGCGGCGTCGACCCTCGTGGCGGCGGGCGTGCTCTCGCTCGTCGTCCTGGCCGGCCGGTTCGTCCCGGTGATGCCGACGCTCAAGGCGCTCAACTACGGTCAGCGCGTCGGGATCCTCACGTCGCTCGCGCTCGCGCAGGTGAGCGAGTTCTCGCTGGTCATCGTGAGCCTCGGGCTCGGCCTCAAGCACATCGGCCAGGACGTCGTCTCGATCGTGACGATCTCGCTGGTGGTGACGTCGACGGTGTCGACCTACCTGATCCAGTGGAACCACAAGATCGCGGGCGCGATCGTGAACTTCATGACGCGGAAGGGGATGGTCGACGCCCAGGAGCGCGAGACGAAGGCGGCGGGGAAGCGCCACCATCCGATCGTCGTCGTGGGCTGCTACCGCGAGGCAAGCTCGCTGGTGCCGCTGCTGCTCGAGGACGCGAAGGACTTCCTGGTCGTCGACTTCAGCCCCGAGGTCCACCGCAAGCTGACGGAGATGCGGGTCCCGTGCCTCTACGGCGACATCAGCCACGCCGACACGCTGGAGCACGCGGGGATCGAGGAGGCGAAGGTGATCCTCTCGACGATCTCCGACGACTTCCTCCGCGGCACGAGCAACCTGAAGCTGCTGAAGCAGCTTCGCGCGATGAGCCCCCACGCCAAGATCATCGTGCGGGCGGAGAAGGTGGACGCCGCGAAGGCGATGTACGAGGCGGGCGCCGACTACGTGCTCCTGCCGCGCCACCTGGTCGCGGAGCAGATCCGCGACCTCCTCCGCCGGGTGGAAGGCGGCACGCTCGACGAGGCGAAGCAGGCCGAGCTCACCGCCATGGAATCCCGCCGCGAAGTCGTCGCTTAACCGGCCACAGAGGACACGGAGAGCACGGATCGGATTGTCTCTGTGTGCTCTGTGTTCTCTGTGGCCATTCCCGTCTAGGCGACCGCGACCGCGGTCCGGACCTTCGCGAGCGCCTGCTCCAGGTCCTTGATCAGGTCGCGCGCGTCTTCGAGGCCGACCGAGAGGCGGATCAGGCCGTCCGAGATGCCCACCTGCCGGCGCATGGCCGGGTCGACGGAAGCGTGGGTCATCGTGGCCGGCTGGCAGAGGAGCGACTTCACGCCGCCGAGGCTTTCCGCCAGGGTCCACAGCTCGATGTTGGACGTGAACTTCCGCGTCTCCTCGATGTCGGCCTTGAGCTCGATCGACACCATCGCGCCGAAGTCGCGCATCTGGCGCTTGGCGATCTCGTGGCCGGGGTGCGAGGGCAGGCCGGGGAAGTAGACCTTGGCGATCTTCGGGTGCTTGGAGAAGTACTCGGCGATCTGCCGGGCGTTGGCGCAGTGGCGGTCCATGCGGACCGGAAGCGTCTTGATGCCGCGCAGGTTGAGGAAGCAGTCCATCGGCGCGGGCACGGCGCCCACGGCGTTCTGGTAGAACTTGAGCTGCTCGGCGAGCTGGGGATCGTTCGTGATCGACGCGCCGCCCAGGACGTCCGAGTGGCCGTTCAGGTACTTCGTGGTCGAGTGCATGACGATGTCGGCGCCGAGCTTGAGGGGCGCCTGCAGGTAGGGCGAGGCGAACGTGTTGTCGACGACGACGATCGCGCCGCGCTTCTTGCCGATGGCCGAGGCGCCGGCGAGGTCGATGATCCGCAGGAGCGGGTTGGACGGCGTCTCGAGCCAGAGCATCTTCGTCTGGGGGGTGAAGGCCTTCTCGATGTTGTCGAGGCTGGTGGCGTCGACGAAGCTGAACTTCACGCCGAACTTCGCGTAGATCTTCGTGAACATCCGGTAGGCGCCGCCGTAGAGGTCCTGGCAGGTGACGACGTGGTCGCCGGACTGGAGGAGGCAGAGGATGTTGTTGATGGCGGCCATGCCGCTGGACGCGGTGTAACAGAACTTGGCGTCCTCGAGCGACGCGAGACACTCCTCGAGCGCGGTGCGTCCGGGGTTCCCGGTGCGCGCGTAGACGTACCCCTTGTTCACGCCCGGCATTTCCTGGCCGTACGTCGACGTCTGGTAGATCGGGAAGGTCACCGCGCCGGTCTGCTCGTCGGTGGGCTGGCCGGCGTGGATCGCCCGGGTCGCGAACTCGAAGGAGTCCATATCAATGCTCCGTAGAAGACAGACGGGCAAGAATATCAATATGGATATACGTTGTCAAACCAGAATCAGAAGCAGACCGAGAACGAGGAAGACGCCGGGCCTACGAGAGGAAGCGGATCAGGCGGGAGACGATGTTGTCGCGGGCCATGAGGGCGAGGCCGTCGTGGGCGAAGAACCAGGCGAGGCGGACGACCCAGAAGACCAGGAGGACGATGAGCGCCGTGCCGCCGATCCGGTAGGTCGGGAGCTTCGGCGGCTCGCCGCGGACGGCCTCGACGATCTTGTAGATCCACAGGAAGACGAAGTAGGCGAGCAGGAGCGGCCAGAGCGAGTGGAAGTCGAACGCCTCGCGCCAGAGGCCGTGGGTGACGTGGCCGAACGCGCGGGTGATGCCGCAGCCGGGGCACGGGAGGCCGAACACGAGGGCGACCGGGCAGAGCACGGGGCCCTTCGTGCAGTAGGGAAAATAAAGGAAGCTCGCTGCCAGCAGGGCCGGCAGCGAGCTTCCCCAAAGAATGATACGCCAGGTCCGGTTAGGACAGTCCGGCCTTGGCCCAGAGTTCATTGAGCCTCTGCTGGATCATGTACGCGCCGACGGGTCCCAGCAGGACCAGGAGCACGAGGTGGAGGACCTTCTCGTCCTTCGCCTCGACGCCCGCCTTCTTCTGCATCTCGGGGATGCCGTTGACGTACAGCCACATGGCGTAGATCATCACGGGGCCGCAGATGCAGCCGGGGAACACGAACATCGGGTTGACCTGCTGCTTGCCCAGGTACTCGTTCATTTCCTTCACGCGGAGCCACATCCAGTACAGCATGTAGAGGCCGCACGTGACGAACCCCAGGATGAGAACGGTGGTCGGATTGACGACCCTCTCACTCCCCGGGATCTTGGGGGCCGCGCCGGCTGCCGGTGCGTCTGCCATGATTCCTCCCTATCTAGTTTTCGATCAGGTCTTCGGCGCCGCTCCGGAGCCTAGGTCAGCGGAGCAGTGCGGACATTTCGTCAGGACGTCGAGCTTCTTCTGCTTGCAGTTGGAGCAGGGGACGAGGTCGCCCTTGGGACGCGCGACCATGTAGACGATGAAGCCGATCCAGTGGAGGAAGAAGATCAGCACCAGCCAGAGGACGGCATTCTGATCGCCGCGCGCCTTCGCGTCCTTGTACGTGAAGACCATCATGAAGACCAGGATGCCGACGCCGACCAGCGCGGAGATGATCGCCAGGACGCAGCCCACGCCGCAGGCCGCCGCGGCCTCGCCGGCTTCCTTGGGCATCTCCTTGCGGATCTTCTCCATGTCCTTCCGGAACTGCTCGGCGGCCTTCTGGGCTTCCTCGCGCGCCCTCTTCTCCTCGGGCGTCTCCTGCTGCGGCGCGAGATACGCGGCAGAGTGGGTCTCGACCGCGGGATCGTAGCCGCTGCCGCCCCAGGGGGAGCAGCGCCAGAGCCGGCCCGCCGTCATCGCGACGCCGTTCAGGGTTCCAAAATGGCTGATCGCGTCCTCGGCGTAGTGCGAGCAGGTCGGGGTGTAGCGGCAGTGGATCCCCCCGGTGCTCATGGCTTTGGACCCGGTCGCCTGGTAGGCGTGGAGGAGGGCGACGCCGACTTTCGCGGAGGGCTGGAAGGCGGCCGGGAGGAACGCCTCCATCACGAGGTAGAGGCAGAGCGCTCCACACGCCAATAAAACGACCTTCCACGACCGTTTCATGACTGTTCCCCGGATGTGTGGAACGAATGGTACTGCCCTGCCCTTGGGGTGTCAAGCCCGACGGCGGGAAATGTACAGGAACGCGGCCGCGATGACGACGTAGCCGCCGTCGACGAGCGCCGCCGGCACGTTTCCGCGCCGCAGGTCGAGGATCACGAAACCGATTGAACCTGCGGATGCGATCGCCGTCCAGAGCAGGGCGCCCTTCATCGGACGCCACTGCATCGTCCCCGCCAGCCCCAGCACCGCGGCGTGAAGCAGGATGAAGCGCGGATCGATCGCGACGTCCGACGATCCGCGCAGCGACATCGCCATCAGGCCGACCAGACCGCTCCAGAGCGCATAGATCCCGCTGGCGGCGCTCAGGGTCCGGCGCAGGATGGCCGAGTTCCGATCTTCGTCCGGCGTCATGACTTAGGTAGTATATGCCGGTGTCCTCGTTCGTGTTCGCGACGGACCTCCACGGCAACGTGGACTCGTACGAGCGGCTCTTCGGGATGGAGGCCGACGCGGTCGTGCTCGGCGGCGACCTGCTGCCCCACGTCAAGGGGACCCTCGAGCAGCGCCTGGAGACGCAGCAGGAGTTCTGCCGCGGCTTCCTGTCGGAGAAATTCTCGTCGCGTCCCGTCTACTGGATCGCGGGGAACGACGACTGGGCGGCGGCGCTGCCGATGCTGGAGGGGAAGGGGACGGCGATCCACGGCTGCGCGGCGCCGTTCCTCGACGGGCTGTCGATCGCGGGGTACGCGTACGTGCCGGTGACGCCGTTCGGGATGAAGGATCACGACCGGTTCGACAGCGAAGACTGGACGCCGCGGATGCCGCCGCAGCGGTGCCTCTTCAGCTCTCCCGCAGGGCTGGAGAGCGGGCCACTCACCTCCGTCCGCTCGCGCGGCACCATCGCCGCGGACCTGGAACGCCTGGCGGCGCTCTCGGATCCTGCGAAGACGGTGTATGTGACCCACTCTCCGCCCTGGGGGACGTCGCTCGACCGGATGTGGAACGGCGCGTCCATCGGCAGCCGGGGCGATCCGGGCGTTCATCGAACGCCACCGTCCGCCGCTCACGCTCCACGGCCACATCCATGAGTCGCCGGGCGTCGACCGAATCGGGCCCACCGTCAGCGTCAATCCCGGGGACAGCTTCGGCCGGCTCCGGGCGGTGAGGGTGGACCTCTCCGACCTCTCGGTTACGCCGCTTCCTTGAAGACGATCTCGGTGGAGCCCACGCGGATCACGTCGCCCGTCTTCAGGTCCCGCCGGGCGCGGATGCGTTCGCCGTTGACGTAGGTCCCGTTGGCGCTGGCGAGATCCTCGACCGAGGGGACGCCTTCGCGGAGGAGGATCCAGCAGTGGTAGCGCGAGATCCCGGGATCGCCGAGCGAGACCTCGTTGAACGGGTGCCGTCCGACGCGCAGCGTGGCATGGACTTCGAAGACTTTCCCCGTCAGGGGACCGCTGGAGAGGCGCAGGACGGGTGAGCCGGCAGCAACAGACATGTCTTCCCCCTCTTCTACCGGAAAAATTATAACTTATGAATTGTAAAAGGCAAGGCCGACCGGCCAAAATAATCCCCGCGTCGGATGCTGTCCGGGATTCCCCGTGATTAAATAAGGGGACCGAATCCGGAATCCGGGGAAGAAGGGGGAGCATTCAAGATTCTGGATTGAGCTGTAACGTCGTTCCGAGTCTCCGTTATCAGTGAGGGCGAACGAAAGGGGCGATCGGATGGATGAACAATCGCTGATCCAGAAGGTGCAGGAGGGGAACCTCGAGGCCTTCGGGAGCCTCATGGATCTCCACGTGCGCCGGCTCCGGGCGGTCATCGCGCTCAACGCGCCCGTGCCTCACCTCATCGACGAGATCGCCCACGAGACCTACGTCTTCGCGTACAACCACATCAACGACTTCCAGCGCGGCACCTCGTTCTTCGCGTGGCTCAAGTCCATCGCGTGGAACCTGCTCCGCGCCGAGATCCAGCGCTTCAGCCGCGAGCAGGCCAACCAGCTGAAGTACGCGGAGAAGCGGGTCGTCGACGCCGTCCCCGGCCGGCCCCTCGAGCATTCCGCCAAGGAGCTCGACGGGCTGGAGAAGTGCCTCGAGCGCGTTCCTCCGCGGCTCAAGCAGCTCATCCAGATGCGCTATCACCTGTCCTTCTCCACCGAGGAGATCGCCGAGCGCGTCGACCAGAGCGCGGCCTGGGTGCGGACCACCCTCTGCCGCCTCCGCCGGCAGCTCAAGGACTGCGTCCAGGACAAGATGGCGACGGAGAAGGCATGACGGACAAAGAACTCATCGACGCGTTCCTCACCGGCGAGCTGGACGAGGCCGGCATGGCCCAGCTCGAGG
>Ga0134121_10001289_pt1 | contig 23798 bp, 45 predicted proteins | sample KB301_FD_96463 | JGI IMG/M metagenome (GOLD analysis project Ga0134121, IMG submission 96463) | Terrestrial soil microbial communities without Nitrogen fertilizer from Kellogg Biological Station, Michigan, USA - KB3-0-1 | ecosystem: Environmental > Terrestrial > Soil > Unclassified ... | reverse complement strand
GTACGCACGTCTTTACGGTTGCCACAGTTGCCGCAGTACTTTGCAAACTGCCCGTTAAAGACCCTGATGCGATGTGTGCCAAAATAGAAGAAAATAAAAAAGACACGGATTAACAATTTTGCATTAAGTTTGTTTAAATTTAAATGAGTGTGGAGATAATAGATAAGAGAGGTAATGGGCAGCCCTGGATAATGAGTTTAATAGGGGCTGCGTTGATTTCGCTTACCGCTGTAGCGGTTAACGACCACACCCGTATATTGGCATCAGAAATAAGGATTGAAAATAACGAAAAGGTGGTTAATATATTGGTTGATAATCAGAAATCCGCTATTTCAGATTTAAAGGAAAGCATAAAAACCCTTAACTTGAAACTCGATATGCTTTTGGAAGTAAATGGCAAAAACGATTATTCAAAATTTAACAGGAAATGAAATACAACCAGCCTGACGACATTTTACTCATTGGTGACGACATGAATAACGAAGATTCAAGCATTACCGAACAAAGTTTTTGATTATGGAAAGCACATCTATTGAAATTAAATTGAACTTACACCCGACTGTTAATTTGATTATTGCATTGCAAAAATATAATGATTTGTTATTAGCAGAATTAACCGAAACCGTGCCAAAATCTACCCAAATGGGGTGGAAAACAACAAGATATGAAGAAGGCGTTAAAATGAGAGAAGAAATTGCAGAATTAGTATCAAAAGTTAAGGTAATTACAGAATGATTCTAATACTCAAAATAGCGGCTTTCTTTGCATATATTATTGTGATACCAATGTTACATGCGAGTTATGACGCTTATCGTAGGCTACAAACCCCACCACTAAAAGTTTACCACTTTCAAGAAACGGTTTTCTTTGCAGTAATTGTCGGCACATTGGCGATCCTTTTATTGCAAGAGCATTGGAAAATCACGAAATATATGCTTTTGGCTTTTGAGTACCTGCCTTTGAACCTTATAATTTTCAACCCTGTTTTTAATTACAAAATGGGCAATGCGTGGAATTGGATAGGACACCCAACCGACTCCTCAAAAGACCGTAGCATTGAGGATGAAATTTGGCATTGGCTACATTCAAATGTTTACGGCAAAGATTCTGATACCTCCAATTTGCCGCTATATTTCGGCATAGCATCATTTATAATACTTTCTGTATTTTTGTACTTTAAAATCAAATAATATGAACTCAAAATGGTTTTTTGTGGCATTGGCTTTTGTTTTTGCCTTAATCCTTTACATCACTTTCAAGGTTGATGTTCACAGGAATTTGCCTTACTCTGAAACCTATTGTTGGGGTGCTTTGGGCTTTACTGTTTTAGGCATTTTATTGGCAATCTTTAAAAAGTAATGGCAGATTTCAATAAATACTTCCCTAAATTATTGGCTTACGAGGGTGGTTATGCAGGGAATATAGACGGTGCGATATGTACCAATTTAGGCATCACATTAGCCACATGGAAGCAATACGGACATGATTTGAATGGTGATTGGATTATTGATTGCGAGGACATAAAATTGCTTACTCCAAAACTCGTTTCCTTTGTCTATAAACTGAAATTTTGGGATAAATGGAAAGCCGATCAGATAGAAAACCAATCTATTGCAGAACTTCTTGTTGATTGGGAAGTAAACAGCGGTGTTCCTGGTATTGAAATTCCACAAGGCATATTAGGTGTTGTCCAGGATGGGATTGTGGGTAATAAAACCATTTCAGCGATCAATGACTACCCTTTGCAACATGAGCTGTTTCAAAAAATTTGGGATGCGCATGAGAACTTTTATACATCGTTGGTGAATAGAAAACCTACAAACCAAAAGTTCTTACAAGGGTGGTTAAACCGATTGGACAAACAAATATTTGTGGCATGATTTACCTATTCATTTTCTTAGCCGCTTGGTTTTTATGGTCGTATTCAAAAGATTCAGATAATTATAATTATTAAATGTCCTAATTATTGAAAAGTTAGGAGATATTAGGAGATATTATGACATTCAAACAAGCGCAGGGAATTATTAAAAAAAGTAAAATAATGCGAGGTATTTTATTCCCAACTGCTATTGAAAAGGAAGCGTTAGACGTTCTTTGCAAATACAATCCTGTAAAGTTTAAGGAAGCCAAACTAACGCAACACGAAAGGGATATAATTAGGGAAATAATCGCAGACTTCACAAAATCAGGCAAAACTATAACAATATGACAGCAATAGATTTATTAAAAAGAGTAAGTAAACATTTTTGGGCAGACGAACCAATAAGTTTGCGAATGTTTATTGATGAAATAGACAAATGCATTGCAGAATCAGACCAATCAGAAAAGCCCACAACAGGTGACTATTGCGCTATGCTAAATCCAAACTTTGAATCATGGGCAAGAAAATATGAATGATATATATAGGCTTGAAAGAAAATATTACACTGATATTTATCAAGGCGTAACACTAAAAGTAGGCTATTTAACTATGATATTTATTGACCCTGTTTCTACATATTATATTTGCAGAGCAAGGAGAAAACTTTTAAAAATATCATAATGACAGTTGATAGAGCCTTAATGCTTATTGTAATTGCCGGACTAATTGTGGTAATCCTCTTTCAACGTGCCTGTACTCCAAAATGCAATCCTGAAATAGTAAAAATGCCAGTTAAAGATACTATGTGGCAGAAGGGGCAAAAGGACTCCATGTTCAAACACCCTGTTATGTCCTATATTCCTACCGATCCCAAATTCATCAAAGGCAGGATTGTTGAAGTGCCGGGCAAACCTACCATTATCAGACTACCTTATATTCTTACTAATCTTGACACAGCAGAGGCTATACAGGAATACTTTGTGAAAAGCATATACATTGACACCCTTAAAGGCTCAAACGTGCTTGTAGCGATTCGTGACAGCGTAGGAATGAATAAAATATTAGGAAGGTCTTTTCAGATTAAGAATAATAGGTTGACCGTTGAAAATAATCTCAATCCTAATAGAAACAAAGTATTTGTAGGTTTCAATCTTGGTTTGTCAACCGATTTGAACCATTTTGTAGCGGGCCCACAGGTTTCATTCCTCAGCAAAAAAGATCAATTATATAATCTATCTTTCACGTTTCCTGAAAAAGTTGTGAGCTTTGGTTTGTCGTGGAAAATAAAAATAGGAAAATGATAGGAAAGAATCGGAAAGAAATCGAAAACCTTTCTCATTTTTAGCAGGGATTAAGAAGGTGATTTGATATTCGATAATAAAGTATTTTCACGTTTAGCCCAATATTCTTTTCTTTCCCGCTTAAACCTATAAATTTCCTGCATATTTTTAATAATACACATTTCCTCGTCAAGTTCAATTAGCCTTTCATTTAATTGAGGCTCTGTGTATTTTTTATACTTATTAAACAATCGTTTCCAGCGTTCCATATCTCTTAAAGTTTATCGGGTGTGAGTGAAATGATATTCTGTTGTGCTAATCTTTCCATAAACGCTATCTCGATTTCTTTTTTATGACGTGCCTCATACCATGTAGCATATAAAAGTTTATCGGAAATTAATTGATTATACATATCGCTTAGGTCAGGAGGCTTTGCTGCTATCTCTATGGCTTCTTTGGCAACTAATAAATCAACCATTGGGAAAGCATTAACATTCTTTACGCCTAAATTTATTAATTCAATCGCCAATTCTTTGTTTGTTTTCATCTTTCTATTAATTCAAGGTTTTCATCATAAGTCAATTCAATATATTCTTGCTCGATTTCAAATTTGCGTCTTAGTTCACGATATTCATAATGCCCTAATTCGTTTTGAAGGAACTCAATAAAATCTGCATATTCTTGGGCAGAATAATAATCAGCATCAATATCTTGTAATAGACATTTGAGGGCAAATTTATATACTCCCCCTTTTTCATTTACGGATTTATACATCAATTCGCTAATTCCTGTTGACCTGCTCATATCTGTAAATTTTTATCATTCTTGAGGAAGAGGATTATCATGGCATTAATATCTTTATACGTAAAACTTTTTACTTTTTCAGCCGCAACACCCAAAGTAAAATCACGCACGTAGATAGCGTAACCAACCATGTCTCCTTCGCTGTAAATTCCTTTATGGACATTAAATCCATATTCTTGTTTTATCCATTGTTCCGCTGTTAAAATCTTTTTCATTTTGTTAAGGGGGTTAAAGTGCCTGTTCTTTTTTCAATTCATCAATAAATATTTGTACCAGTATTTTTACATTTTTCTCCCTGTTGCCAACAAACCTATTGCCGCGGGGTGCAATATTGTTCCAGTTTATCGCCAATTTGCCAGTAATATAATCAGCGTTACAACCTGCCAAGAACTCTTTGAAAGTGCCACTAAAAGACCGCCACGCATAAGTAAAATAGCCCCAATCGCCATTCACGAATAAATCTCCGTGTGAATTATAGCAGAATATTGCATAACTCGAAGTTTCGTGATTGATGTACATTGTTTCCGCAACATCTTTGATAATTCTATTTTCCATGTCTCTATTTTTTACTGTTAAAAAATTATATCTTTTTGCAGTTTCAAAACCTTATCCCAAAATTTTAAAACTTCTGCTTCTATTTTTATAAGTTCATCTGCAATATCAGTTCTAAAAGTGGTATTATACCATATTGGTTTCGGTTTGAACCTATCATCAAAGCTAATGAAATCTACAAAATGACAGTCAGGGTTTATTAAAAACATGCTCAAAACCTGATAACGGTATTCAGTTGGCAGCTTATTATGTCGGATATATTGTACATGTTTTGACGTATCAGGGCATTTTATTTCAAGGCCACCAACGTATTTGTCATTTTGAATAATAAGGCCGTCTGGGCTCATGCCAATAAAAGAATGTATTTCATGCTCGATAAAACCACATTCCAATATATCGTAACTGGTTTGGCTTTGGTACAATGCTTTTGCGACTGGTTCCATATCTATGCCTCTCTGCATAGCTGCATTTGTAAATGAAGGTGAATCCTCGTCGCTTCCCATTTCGGCTATTAATTTATCTGCTAAGGTAAGGTTATCAGTTTTGAAAATATCGGCTAACCTGGTGCCTGTTATTTTCCCACGCCTGACTTCAATCCATTCAGGCGTTCTTTGTGGCATATTGTATATTATCATATGCCCTCATTTTTAACCATAGCCTTAGCCGCCAAAGTGTTTTTTATCCTGTCTTTTATTGTAATAACCGTTGCATCTTTTTGCAGTTTTGCGTCAAGCCCGGCAAAGTATTTTTTCAGTGCATCCACATTTTCACATTGTGACATTGCATTTGAAACGGCTTCCAATTCTGCCGGGTCGATGGGTTCAACCTCAATGCTTATCTTTTTGAAATTATCCTTTTCATCCAAAAGTTCCTCTGTTGTGTAAAAACCAAGAGTTATTTCAGGGCAATGCAAACGGCTAAACATAGAGGCCGCGCGGTAGCGCAACATCAGTTCGGGTGTTACCTTCCATTTACTGCCTGTTTTATCGACCAGCCCCGTTGAAATTGCCATTTGGAAGGTGAATTCAGGGGCTTCTATTATTTTACCTTTTTTGTTTTCAGCCCATGCGTAACAGCCCCTATCAGATTGCCCTTTGTTGCCAGTCATTTCAAACTGTAAATCATCGGTATATTTACCGCTCGAATTAATCATACCTATCAAGAAACTTGCACCCCACGAAGGCGTTCCGTTTATCACATTCAAATTTTGCATTACCATTAATGGAGAAATCCTAAGCCTGTGAGCATATTCCAATGCAATCATGGTATTTGGAATATTATTTACATAGTTCTTAGGAATAAGGGAGCTAATAATTAGCATTTTGGCGTAACGCTGCCCTTGCTCGAATGCTTCTGGGGTATCAAATATTGATACCGACAACTTGCGTTCGTCATAAATTTCAGGCACTAAAGCCAATTCAGTTTGATTTTCCATTTATAAATTTTCAGATTGTTGTTGAATCCATTTTGATAAAAAGTTTATTTTGTCTTGCGCTTCAATGCCTAATTTTTGAGCTTCATTTGATTTTAATTCAGGAACTCTTATTGATGCTAAAACTGATGCTAAGTTAAGCAATTTTTTCTTATCAGGTGCTTTAAGTGCCTTTTTTTCAGCGTCTAAACGTGCTTTTTCTTCTGCTTTTTTCCTGTTTTCTTCTGCAAGCTTTTCGGCTTCCAATTTCTCCCGGGCTTCACGTTCTTTGGCTAAAATCGCATCTTGTTCGGCTTTGATTTTAGCCTCTTTGGCTTGTTTTTCCTTAAATGATTTTTGGTGTTCAGCCAGCATTTTGTTGTATGCAAAATCAGTCATATCTCCCAAATCATCAAAAGGATATTTGAAACCTAATTGCAATAGTTCCGTAAATCTTGCAGAATTCAAATTTCTAATGGCTTCTCTTTTTTCCATATCTCTTTCCAACTGCTCTTTTTGTGCTTGTTGAGCAGCCCACGCCTCGGCTAATTCTTTTTCTCTTTCCAACCTTTCAGCAGCCAAAGCCTTTTCTTTTTCTTCTGCCTCTGCTTTTAATCTCTCATTTTCAAGCCTAATCCGCTCACGTTCGGCGGCTTCAGCCTGTTCTTTTTCGATGCGTTCCTGTTCGGCTTTGCGCTCATTCTCAACCCTGGTTTCATGGGCAAGTTTTGAGCCTTCCAACAAATCCTTAAAATCTGAATCGCTCATGCCTTCAAGCCAATAATGGTTTACATCGGCAACCCACGGCGTAAGAAGTTCAATCCTTTCTTTTTTCAATTTGGCAATCCTTTCTTTTTCGAGGTTTTCGGCAAACTTTTCCTTTTCAAGTAATTCATTTTCCAAAGGTTTGATAGTGCCTTCGATAAGGTTATAAATCGACTGGATAAATTTGCTTTCCCTCAAAGAATCTTCTTTTAATTTATCCTTTGCTTTTTCGGCGGCAACGCGAATATCCCGCAATGCAAGACGGCCTTCCCTTGCCATTTTCATTTCACGGATTTGGCTTGCATCAGTGATAACCAATGCTTTTACCTTAGTTTCCCATTCACTGGCTTGTTGAAAGAAGTGGGTAAATTTTTCAAGGACAATTTCGCCCTTTGTTTTTTCGATTCCAGAGGTTTCAAGGATTTGAACCAAAGGGCTTTTTGTGATTTCTGTTGTCATTTTATAATTCGTTAAATTCTTTTTGAAGTTCATTAATTCGTTGAGTAAGTTCAAATTCATAGATAGCTATTATAGTTGGGCTACATTTGAATTGTAATTGCACCCCATTATCATTTCTAAGATAGACTTTTATCTTAGAGTCTTTCCATTTGGTTAAAGCGGTCAAGTCATCATTTGCACGTCTAAGTTTGGCTTCCAGTTCTTTACCTTTTTCTAATTGGTCTTTTTCCATTATTTTATAAATTTATTTTTTTTATTTTCGATTCTTTTCCCCCAAATGAGGGTGAGGAGTTTAAGGTTGTAGGATAGTATTTCAGTTTTCATCTTCAAATTCATCTTTATTGAGTTTAACAATGGTTTTAATATGTCGATAAATAAGTTCTGGATTTGGATGCTCAAAAACAGTAATATCCTTAACACAAAGTTGATAAAGCCCGTTAGAAGTTGCCCACACGTCAATATGCTTATGATAGTGGTAATACCATTCATTAACCCAGCCCGTTCCCATAGTCTTTAAAAGTGCATTGAGCATACCTTTTATAGTCGCCTTTGCCTTGTCAACTTCTGCGGCAACAATGCCATGCTTTTCCTTTAGTTCGTAAATTGTCAACTTTTGTATTTCCAAAGGGCTTGTTCTGTTATGTTCACCTGTTGCAAATGTGAATGTTTCCCGGTTTTCCGCAATGTCAAAGAAAAGCTGTGAGGGCTTGTTGTCATTGAATGACTGATTTTGATTTTCCATTTTTTCTGATTAAATTGTTTGAGTTAAAAAAAAAGGCTTTTGACTGGAGCCACAACCAGAACTGAACTTTGAAAACAGCCAGTTATGCTTGAAAATAAGGAGAATTAATATCTGTTAATGGGTTATATTGCTTCAAATCAATAATATCACTTATAAATCCTTGTGTATTGTTTACTTTTGTTTGAATCTTAACATTCTGTTGCTTAGGGCTATTATATTTACCTTGCCCGAATGACCATGATTGATTGCCGTATGAATAGCCTTCCTGTGCTATATGGCAATGAATATTTACTTGGCCATTCTCGCGTATATCTACATTGTAAGATATATATACAGTATTGCCATTAAGTGATTTGATTGGTTTTAAAATTTCGACGGTTTTCATAATTCAAAGTTTTTAGTTGTTATTAAATATTACAAGTACAAATTTACTACATTTATTAATACGTGGTACTTTTTATTTCATTTATTTTTAAAAATAATTTTACACCTATATATAATGTGCCTTTAAATGCAAATAAAGCCCGGCAGAACTGGAGCACCTACCTTTTTATTATAGTAAAAAAATATTTTACATTTTGTTAGGTTTATTCAAATAATATAGTATAAATTTGTAAACAATATGAAAGCAACGACTAAATACAACCTAAAATTACTGCCTGATAAGCCGATTATCAGTTATGATGAACTACTGAAAATAGCAACACACCGTACTATTGTGACATGGGCAGGCACAAAAAAGAAACCAGGCCACATTACGCCATTAAGTGCCGGAACCAGGCTAATCAATCAAACCTTTGCAAAAAGCCAGATAGTGGCCTATTTAAGCCAACTTGGTTCAAAGCGAGGCCGCCCAAAGGGTTCTTTGAATAAAAAAGTGAAAGCATGAAAATACTCCATTTAACACTTAAAAAACAATGGTTTGATATGATTCTTTCTGGCGAAAAGAAAGAAGAATATAGGGAGATAAAACCTTATTGGTCAAATCGTTTTATTGGTGGCGAAACTGATTTTAACCAATGGGATGTGATTTGCTTTAAAAATGGATATAAAAAAGATTCCCCCAAATTCTTTATAAATTTGGAAGGTATTGATATTGGTTTTGGCAAACAAAAATGGGGCGGTAACCCAGATAGGCATCAATATATTTTATCATTAGGGCCAATAATAACCTTATGAACACCCTCGCCAACCTTTACGTTTTATTCTGCTTTGTCTCAATGGGATATACTTTGTACCGGATAATTTTTTTCGGCCCAAAAACAATAAAACGGCTTTGGAATAAATTTTCAAACTTCTTAATACATGAATTTTATGGTAACGATTACTAACGAATTTTATAAATTAAGGCTTATTCAATCAGTTGCACATCCCGATAAGCAACCGAACAACATAAACATTTGGTGGCGTTACATTTTCAGGCTATCCAGGAACCCAAAAAGTTTTAAAAAATAATGATATGAAAAAATCTAAATGGATTGATATTAAAGAAAAACAACCTGAAGAAGATGTACATATTATCGGATACGGATTTATGTATAATGACGAATGGGAGGTAATGTGTGTTTTGCATGATGGAAGAGAATTTGTCAGAATAGATAATTATGAATCTGTTGAAATAACCTACTGGATGCCACTTCCCGAAAAACCTGAAAAATAATTTTGCCGTTCCAAAAAGATTGGTTATGAAATGTAATTGCAAATATTGTGGGAAAGAGATAGAAAAAACTATTGGGCATTATAATAGGGCTAAGAAAATGAATATGTCGCTATATTGCAACCAGATATGTTTTGGAATGGATAGGCGAAAAAACTATTCCATTGAAGAAAAAAAGCGGCTCAAAGCTGAATACGATAGAAAAAACAGAAAGGAATATTCCGATAAAATAAAAGCGGAGAAAGCGGCTTATTTCAAAAGAACCTATGACCCTATAAAAGCCGCCATTATACGCAAAGAGAGGATGCCTAAGCACGTTGAATACTGTAGGAAACCTGAATACAAGGCTAAGAAAAAAGATTATGACCAGAAGCATAGGGCGCAAATAAATTACGGTGAATTTTGGGAAAGCTCTATTATCCTTGAAAAATTGGAAGCTGAAATAGGCTCAAAAATCGAAGCAAATATTTTAAACAATACTTATAATAAATCATTAAAAAGAAAACGATTATGGAAAAGCTCACAGCAGAAAACCTAAAAAACGAACTCTGGGAAACATTGTCAGGAATTAAGTCGGGAGAAATCGACCCGGGCCAAGCCGATTCTATTGCCAGTCAGGCACGGGAAATAATACGTGTGACAGGCTTACAACTTAAAATTTCACATCAAACCAAACGTGATGTGCCTGTAGATGTGATACAATTTTCAGAAACTCCATTTACTGCGAAAAAAAGTAAGTGATTTTCGGATATTGTATTATATTTGTAAAATGAAACTGGCGTTTACAATTACACACACTATATTTTTAAAATAATAAGCACTTAGCCCGTGTTTGGGGGAAACCCTGCGATTTACCTTCGCAAAATGCCAGTTTCGACCGGGTTAAGTGACTTAGACTTTTTTCCAATGGCTAAAGGTTGGATTAGTATTTCAAGGAATATACAGGACAACTATCTATGGAAAGATAGTAAGGTTAAATCAAAATTTGAGGCTTGGATAGATATGTTATTCCTGGCAAAATACAAGGAATCTAAAATGCTTATCCGGGGCAACGTGGTTATTATTGGCAGGGGTCAACTTGCTTATTCACAGGAAACTTTATGCGAAAGATGGAAGTGGTCAAGAATAAAGGTAAATAGCTTCTTAAACATGCTCGAAAAAGAACAACAAATAGTACAACAGAAATCTAAGCTAATTACCTTAATATCAATAACTAACTACAATCAATACCAAGACCTTAGTACAACTGATAATACAACAGATAGTACAACTGACTATACATCTAAAGGTACAACAGATAGTACAACTACTAAACAAAGTAATAAAGGGAACAAAGAAAATAATGATAACAACTTATTTACTAACGTAAATAAAGAGACCGATTTTTTAAAAGAAATAATTTGGCCTTTCACTTCTGAAAACTTTAAAAAAAATTGGCAGATTTGGGAAGATTACAGAAAAGAAAAAAAATTGGCAAAATATAAAAAAATTGGTTTGCAGGCCGCGCTAAAAAAATTGTCAGAACTTTCAAAAGGGAACGAATACGAGGCAATCCAGATTTTGCACCAATCAATCGCAAACAACTATCAAGGAATTTTTGAACTTAAAAATAAAAACAATGGACAAAATAAACGAATCACAGAGCAAGATGCAATTGAGGCCCTATCAGAAGGACTTGCTAAAGGTGGATATAGCCGCTAACCAAATATTAGAATTGATTGACCGGGGGCAAATGACTATTGAAATGGCTATGGACGGTTTTCAAATTTCAGCATATAAGCGTGAATCGGGAATAGAACCTTTGGCCGCCACGATTTACGCATGGGTTGTTGACCTTTCCAATAGTTTGAACGTCTCAATGAATTTGGATGCCCGCCAAGTCACCCGGATAACTTTTAGGATAATCAATGAGTACTGGGGAATAAAACTCGATGAGATAGCTTATTTCGTGAACCAGGCTAAAAGGGGAGATTTCGGCAAATCTTATAACCGCCTTGATGAAGCTATATTTTTTGAATGGCTTGAAAAGTATTGCCAAGAGCGGCTTTATATTTGTGAACAAAGGAATTTTGCAGAGGTGAACGAAATCCCAACCAAAACAGAGCAGGAAATTTTAGACGCCTACGAGAAAATGAGAAATGCCCCCGAAAAACCAAAGGTACATTTTGAGACTAAAGAGAAACTTTCATTAAGGGAGCGTTTACAAGACCCGGCTTTCCTTCAGTGGAAAAAAGACAACCTGCCACCAAAAGAAGAAATATAATGCAACTCGATTGCCTAACAAGAGATGAAGCTAAAGGATTGTTTAATGAAATATTTGAGATATATTTCAATTCCCGCTTTGATGAACTTTTTGAAAGACGGATAAACAATTTGAACGAAAGTAGTAAAAGATTGATAAAACACAATATGGAAATCCTAAAAATAGACGATTATGTAAAACTATATTGCGATACCTTTGGTGTTGCGATAACAAATTTGAGGGGCAAAAGCCGCAAACGTGAGATTACAGAGCATAGGCATATATTGTTTTATATTTTATGGAGCGATGGTAAAAAGTACAGTAAAAGTTATATTGCGATATATTTTGGAAAGCGTGACCATACATCAGTGATTTCAGGAATAAACAAAATTGCAGGTTTTATGCAAATTGACAAAAATTTCAAAGAACGTGTACAAAAAGCAATGGAGATATTTTGAAATGAAACACCCCGAAACAGACCTCCAAAAAGCCATAATTCAATTCATCAGGGCGCAATATCCCAAAGTTAAGGTTATCGCTTCCATGTCAGGACAAAAAAGGACAATGTTTGAACAGGTACAGGCAAAAGCCCTGGGTATGGAAAAAGGTGTGCCAGATTTGTTCGTCGCGCAACCAAGGGTTTTGCATTATTTTGATAATCCAGATAATCCAGTAATTTATCATGGTTTGTTTCTCGAAATCAAAGCTGGAAAAACAGGCAAAGTTTCAAAAGAGCAGGTCGAATACATGGCAGAACTGATCAATGTAGGTTATCTTTGCCATGTTGTACGTGATTTAGACCAAGCCATGAAAATAATCAACGAACATCTGTCTTAAATTTGTCAAACGATTTGGAATTGATAAAAAATACATAAAATGAATCAATTTATAAACCAAATATTGCAAGGAGATGTTTTAGAGCAAATGGCTTTATTCCCTGATGAGTCTATAAATTGCATTATTACCAGCCCTCCTTATTGGCAATTGCGAGATTATGGATATGCCAAACAATGGGGTTTAGAGCCAACTTTTCAAGAATATTTAGAGCATTTATGGCAATTTATTGATGAATGTAAAAGGGTTTTAACTCCCAATGGTACAATATGGGTTAATTTGGGAGATAGTTATAATGGAAATAAAATTGGTAATACTTCAAATAAAGGATATTGTGAAAATACCACAATTGATTCATTTGCCAAAGCCAAAGCCATAAAAAATAAATCACTATTACTTTTACCACATCGCTTTGCTATAGGCTGTATTGATAGGGGTTTAATTGTGCGCAATGATATTATTTGGGCAAAGCGTAATGGTATGCCTGAATCAGTTAGAGATAGATTTTCAAAGAAGCATGAATATATGTTTTTTATGGTCAAGAACGAGAAGTATTATTTTGATTTGGATTCTATCCGTGAAAAGCAAAAAGATGTTTCAATAAAAAGGTATCAATATGAATTTACTGGGCAAGAAGGAGGTGAAATCAATAATTTCAAAGGTGTTAGGCTTAGAGACAAATCAAAAGAAAACTATCAAAATGGTTTATTGTCTCCAATAGGAAAAGGGGCGCGCCCTGAATGGAATGTTAATGGCAAAAACCCCGGTTCTGTCTCCGATTTTTGGGATATACCCACTAAACCAAGTTCAAAAAAGCATTATGCCTCTTACAATTCTGCATTAATAGATAAACCAATAATTACAGGTTGCCCTAAAAATGGGGTTATTTTAGATCCTTTTTGTGGTACAGGAACTACACTTGCCCGTGCTAAACAATTAGGACGTAAGATTATTGGGATAGAATATAAGCAAGAATATTGCGATATTGCACGAACAGCAATTGCACTTAATGAACAATTAATATTCACATAAAATGCAAAAAGCGCACCCTCCCCAACCTGCGCCGACCAAAAAGAAGAAACAAACAATAACGCCCGAACAACGGAAACGATGGGCGCAAAATGAAAAATTGGCAAAAGAACGTAAACGGTTGGATATTGAACTTGAAAAACTAAAAAGAGAGGCTGAAATGCTTGCTTTTGCGCTTAGAATGGAAAGATTGGATAAATTTGCTTCAAAATCAGCGTGGAATGGTATTTCTAATACAAATTCGCATTAATGACCAAAGATTCACAAATAAAGGCATTGTCAGATACAAGGCGGTTCTACCCTTACTGCCTTTTGCTCTGTAAATCGGATTTGGCGCAAGACCTCCATCAAGATTACCTCATTGCACTTACTGAATCGACCGGGTGGGAAAAGATGGACATTCAGGTATTTACACATTTCAGTCAAAACCTTATCTACTCCATCTTTAAAAAAAAAGCGGACTACAGGCTCGTATTTGAGGTTTTTATAGATGTTGCCATAGTTGACGAGCCAATGTCGGAAATACAAAAAACCGATTGCCTGTTAAAAGAGATTGAAAAGCTGGGCTGGTATGAAAAAGGGATTGCGGAAAGCTATTTAAAGACCTCAAATTGCACGAAATTGGCAAAACAACTAAGGATAAGCCGGGGAAATGTCCAGAAAACAGTAAGGGAAATAAAGCAGAAAATAAAAGAAAGTGCCGAGTGCCTCGAGTGTTTGGAAAAATAAATTTGGTTTTTGATTTTTTATACTTAGTTTTGTCGGCAGTAACATTCTAAAATTCGTGAAAACACTAAAATTAAGCGGCACAGACAGCATTGAAGATTCTCCTTTCACGAGGCAAGATGTTACTACTTCTTTGCCCGATGTGCCGTTTTCGGGCATCAATATTTTGGTTTTGGTGCCAAATGTAAACACAGGGCAGGCATACCATCGTTTGCAGATATCTTACATCAACCTTGCCCAAAACAGCCCAAACGATTTCAGGTACGTTGAATGCAATCAGATCGACACAGCCACAACCGAATTTCTACAACAATTCCAGGCAGTCGTTTTTTCATGCGAGATTTCGGCAACGGGCAACAACCTATGGCTTATAAAAAGGCTCAAATATTTGGGAATTGTCGTTATAATGGATTTGGACGACTATTGGATATTCCCGCCAAACCACCCCAACTATATCCCTTACAAACGTGACAACACTGGCGCAAAACAACTGGAATGCCTTAAAAATGCGGATTATGTGACCACTCCAAACAAAAGGCTTGCACAAATGATAATGCAGGAGCGCAAAGACCTGAAATGCGAATATGTGCAAAATGCGATAGACCCAAAGCAGCCACAGTTTCAGCCTAAGCCAGCTTATAATGATTTCATAGGCATTGGATGGGTAGGTGGCAGTTACCACTACAACAACTTAAACCTGTTGCGTAAAGCCTTTGAAATGCTACATGCTGACCATAAGGTAAAATACGAGTTTGAAAGCTATGTTTTAGGCTTTTCAGACCAGGACAAAGGGGGTATTTATGAATCCTATGCCAAAATTTTCACCTGCAACGGAAAATATATGGACAATTTCAATGCAATAAAAGGGGAGGACACAAATAATTATGCCTTTGCCTACAACCTTTTTGATATTGCCCTTGCGCCTTTGCAGAACAGCGTTTTTAATAGTTGCAAATCAGAGCTTAAAATGATTGAGGCGGGGTTCATGCAAAAGGCAATAATCACAAGCAACGTAGAGCCTTATTCACTTTTGGCCACCAATAAAAACTCGATTTCAATAACTGACGGTTTTGCAAATAGCGCTTTGGCGTGGAAAAATGCCATGAAAAGGCTTATTTTGAACGAAAATCTTGTAAATGATTTGGCGATGCAGCTATATGAGGATGTGAAGGTGAAATATCATATTGACACGGCGAATGAAATCAGGGCGCAACTTTTAAAAGAATTGGTGAAATGAAAATACGTATTGGAGTTGGCATAACCAGAGTTCATAAAATCAATGAACAATTAAAATCTGAATGGCAAAAAACCGAACCCTTAATGCAAGATACTGATGAATTTGAATTTATTTTTTGTCCACATATTGATAATGAATATGGTGAAAGAAAAGGCGTTGCCAAATCTAAAAACTTTTGTCTTAGGTTTTTAATTAATAATAACTGCCAACATATTTTCTTATTTGACGATGACGCATATCCACGTCATCCCGATTGGTATAAAGTTTTCATTGACTCCGCAAAAGCAATGGGGCAGCACCATTTAAGCTATATCCCGAATAAAGGGCATCTGATGGGCAAATTGAGCGACAAAACAAAAGGCTTGCTATTTGGAGAACTGGTCAAATACGACTATGCCTGGGGCTGCATGATGTACTTTACAAGGCATTGCATTGAGACGGCAGGCGGTTACAATGAGGATTTTGAGGTATATGGGTATGAGCATTGCGAACTGAGCTGCCGTATCCATAACATGGGCTTAACGGCTTTCCCATACCTAACAATTAAGGACGTGACAAAATACATCTATTCATGCAATTTTGAGGGCTTTCCAGAGGGTTTAGAGCCTGAAACGCATAGCTTAGATGGTTTGAACATGAAACCTATCCTTTACAAAAACGAGCAACTTTTTAGAAAAATGTACAAGAGCGATAAAAAGATATCATTATGAAAAATATAATTTATGCAATTGTTTTAATTGGGCTAATTTCATGTACACAAATAGAAAAGACTTCAACAGACGATTCAAATAAAACTATTGAAAAGATAACATTTTCAAAAGATTACAAAACTGGTTTGTGTTTCGCAACTATTAATAGCGTTACTTATTTAGGTCATGAAGTCATTTCAATAACATGTGTACCATGTGATTCTTTAAAAAAGATAGGTATAAAATGAAATTCTCAATAATCCACCCATCCCGCCACCGCCCTTCATGGTGTTTCGACACTATGGAAAAGTGGCTCGCTATGGCTGAAAACAAGGATATTGAGTATATTATCTCTTTGGATTATGACGATGAAACATTGCATCAGTACAAAATGGAATTTTTGGAGCATGGCAAGGACGTGAAAATGATTTACAATGATAACCGCTCGGCAGTTGGTGCGATAAACTACGCGGCAAGTTGTACAACAGGCGATATTATTATCGTTGTTTCTGACGATTTCAGCGAACCTTTACAGAATTGGGACAGGCTTATTTTAGATGAAATTGGCGACCGTAAAGACTGGATTTTGAAAACGCAGGACGGGCAACAGCCCTGGATTATTACTCTTCCGATTATGGACAGGGCTTATTACAACCGGTTTGGATATGTATATTACCCTGAATATTTACATCTTTTCTGTGATACCGAAATGACGAATGTCGCGGATTATTTGGATAGGAAAATAACAAGCAACTTGCTTTTCAGGCACAACCATTACACGGTTACAGGGCATTGGGACGACCTTTCTGTAAAATCAAACCAGACATGGCAACAAGGGGAAGCCTTATATTTGCAACGATACCGGGAAAACTTTGGCATAGCTGCCGAAGATATTAAAAAAGTAAATTTTGACAACTCTCACATCCAATGGCTCAACAGCAAAGGGATGCAAATACCACAATTATGAAACCAATACTCACCATAGCGATACCCACGATTGAGGGGAGGGAAAGCCAGTTCAATACTTTGCAATTATGGCTTTTGGCTCAAAATGTCGGGGGCTTTGCAAAAATTATTTCTGAAAAGGATAATAAAGAAATGGCAATTGGTGCAAAAAGGCAATTGTTATTAGATAAGTGTGATACAGAATATATTGTCCAGATAGATGATGATGACAATGTTCCAATGGATTATATTTCTGAAATAAGAAAAGCCCTTGAAACGAAACCAGATTGCATTGGCTATTTGGAAGAGATAAGGCCAAGTGGGAAAATTGCCTGTCATTCGAATGAATTTAGCCAATGGCATGGCCCTGGATTATACAATAAAGAAACTACATTAAGGAGGCATTTAATAATGCCTAATGATGAAAGATTTGGGCCCGATTATCACTATTTACGCACCATCTTCCACAAAGACGTGATAAAAACCGACATTGCCCGGCAGATTGGCCTCAATACTTCATTGAGATTTGCAGAAGACCACGATTTTTCAATAAGGTTAAAACAGTCAGGGCTGCTGAAAAACGAGGTATTTATTGACAAAATTATGTACTACTACAATGACCCTGGCTACATGACAGAGCAACAGAAAAATGAAAGGTATGGAATTATATAAAACCTATCAATTTGAGTGCGGCAGGGTGTTTGAAGGGTTCCCGTGTGTATGGATATTATTTTCATTAAAATCACATGGGCTAGCCCAAACTGATTATATTAAATTTGCTATATCGCTTAATTAAATGGAATTTGAAATAATAAACAGTGGGGCAAACCCGCCTTTTTCGCCAATGATAGATGAAACAAAATTAGTGGTAATCCACAATGCAGGGTTCTTTTCAAATAGCTCTATTGCATTACAGGATATTATGATTTATTACAAGAATCACGGCAGGTTGCCTGATATTGTGGATAGGTCAATTCAATATGCCTTTTACAAATCTGACACTGTGAGTGATCTGGTACCTTTTTATTTTGATGAAAAGAGTTTTGAAATTGGGGAATTGCCTTATACTGAAAATGATGATTATCAAATAGCAATGAACCCTGTGGCAATCACTTTTCAGGAAAACATAGACCCTCAATATTCAGATTATAAGCAACTGGACTTTAATAGCATGAAGCCATTTATCAAAAAATATTTCACACCAAGCGAAGGGGTTAACAGTTGGGAATTATATCTCACAGAAGGCAACAATATTGATTTTGAGAATACATGTGCCGTGTTTTACAGGGGCAATGACAAGAACCGGGAGACGCAATGTGCCAATTATTACGATTTTATTTCCCAGGCAACTAAAATTGAAAAAAAGAACCCTGGCATCAGGTTCCTTGTTATGCCAGACGAGGCGGAGTTCATGAATACTTTTAAGGATAATTTCCCAAATTCGTTCACGTTCCACGAGCTGCCGGCAATGAAAAAAAAGGATTCCGCAAACTTCCTGGAGCTTCCAATGTCAGAACGTGCGGAATATGGCAAAAAGTTTTTTGCGGCAGTTTTGATTATGGCAAAATGCAAATATCTTGTTACCCATAGCGGAAACGGAGGGCTTTGGAGCGTGATTTACCGGGGCAATGCGGAAAATGTTTATCAATTTTTAAACGGGAAATGGATATGAAAACAATACTTGAAATAATCGGCATAGCATGTTTCGCTTGGCTTTTTGCAGAGGGTTCGGGGTTAGTACAAAGGATAAGGCATGAATTGATTTTTAATCATTTTATAAAGCCAAAAGCACAATTAAAACCATTTTCTTGCCCATTATGTTTGGGTTTTTGGTCAGGATTGGCTTATTTTGCAATTAACCAAGAACCGCTTTTTATATTTTACGCCGCAATTTGTTCCGTTATTGCAACTTTAATCAGTAAATTTACAAGGATATGAGAGATGAATTATTTAAAAAGGCATCAAGTAATTTAATAGCTATTTGGAATAATTCTTTTCCCGGAATTCATTTATTATTAAACGATATTTTGATAAATAGAAATTGGAGCGAAGCATTTTGGTCGCATACTGAAAACGAACGACAACTAATAATGGATTGTTATAATCAACAAGATGAGGACTCAAAAGAAACTCAATATAATGGATTCTGTAACATTTTAAAGGCAATTTGTACCATTCATTTACATGATAATTATGAGGAACTAAAAGTAAAATTAAAATTGCCAGATTGGAAACCTGAAAAAATAGAATTATGATACTCGACACCCTTAAACAGCTCGAACAGTACATGCCAAAACTTATCGAATGCCACATAAACAGGGGCGTTCCCGGTGGTTATTCAAGCATCATGTACAGTGCGTCAGACCTTTTCAGCGCAGAGACAGGTGACCCACCGCCTTGCTTCCATTGTGGGCCTTCGCTCATGGGTTTTATCGACAAAATCTGTGGTTGGTGGGAAGCGAACAAATATTTGCTACAGGAAATCCCAGACCCTAACGCCAAGGATTTGGGCAAATTTGAACAGAAACGCGAAAACGGTAAATTTGTAAAGAAAAATGATGCCAATTGAGCATATAGAACCGTTCCTAAATTATTATTATAGGCTTAATCATGCTTGGTTATTTATGCGAATGTGCATGTTGCCTTATGAGGTAGGGCAACAATTATCACGAAAAGAACAACATAAAGCATATCAGAAATGGCTCAAAAGAGTAAAGAAATAGTTAAGGTTGACATTTCTTTCAATGAAGAAGTCATCCATATATCTCATTTTATGAGAGCAACAGGGGTGTACAGAAAATTTGGCATTAAAAGGACTTACAATAACGGCATAATTAAACATTTTTCAAGAAGCATTAAAGTTTTCCCAAATTGAAACAGACTAAAGAAATAACGGTTGTGAAAATATCTAAATTAAAACAGAACCCCAATAACCCACGTATTATTAAAGATGAGAAGTTTCAGCAGCTTTGCGACTCTTTGAAATCTTTTCCTGGAATGATGGCTTTGCGCCCTATTGTTGTTGATTCTGCATTTATTGTACAGGGTGGCAATATGCGATTATTGGCGTTAAAAGAACTTGGTTATAAAGAATTGCCTGAGGAATGGGTAAAACAATCCAAAGACCTCACGGCGGAGCAATGGAAGGAATTTGTGATAAAGGACAATCTTGGGTTTGGGGAATGGAATTGGGAACAATTGGCCAATGAGTGGGATGTTGAAGATTTGGCGAGCTGGGGGCTTGATTTGCCGCTGGAGTTTGAAAGTAATTCAGAAGATGAAGAATTTGGAGGCAAAGGCGATGCTAAAAAACTGGTTGATAAATTCATAATACCACCGTTCTCGATTTTAGACACCCGTCAGGGCTATTGGCAGGAAAGGAAGCGTAATTGGCTTGATTTGGGTATTGAGTCTGAAAAAAGCAGAGAAGGTGTACAGGCATTTGATACTATTGGTAATTCCGATGTAAGAAAAAAACTAAACTCAATAAACAACGGTATATCAATATTTGACCCCGTGCTTTGCGAAATTATATATCAATGGTTTTGTCCCATCAATGGCACAATAATAGACCCTTTTGCAGGAGGTTCTGTACGTGGCATTGTTGCTTCTCAATTAGGGTTTCAATACATAGGTGTTGAATTGCGAAAAGATCAAATTGAGGCAAATAGGCAACAGTCCTTAAAAATTTGTAAAGACCCACAACCCGTTTGGCATTGCGGCAATTCATTAAACATTGATAAGATTTGTAATAAGATTGGTGCAGATTTAATATTTAGTTGTCCGCCTTATTTTGATTTAGAAGTGTATTCAGATGACCCAGAAGACCTTTCGACAATGGATTATGATAAATTTCTAATCCAATATCGTGAAATTATAAAAAAGTCATTAGACAGGCTTAAAGATAACCGATTTGCATGTTTTGTTGTTGGCGATATTAGAGACAAGAAAGGGTTTTACAGGAATTTTGTAAGTGAGACTATTATGTCTTTTTATCCAACTTTATTATATAATGAATGTATATTAATAAATCATGTTGGCAATTTAGGATTAATTGTAGCTAATTCAATGAAAAATAGAAAACTTGGCAAATGCCATCAAAACGTCCTTATTTTCTATAAAGGCGACCCTAAAAAGATAAAAGAAAACTTCCCAGATTTGGACTTTTCATCATTAGAGGGAACAAAGGATTAACAAAGGATGGCTCAAAAAGTATTACAGGAGCATGGAGGCGCAATTAATCAACTTCAAAAAGGGGAGTCAGGTAACTATGCGGGGAGACCACGAAAATACATTTCAGAACTGAAGGCACAGGGCTATTCACAATCGGAGGTCAAAGACTGCATCCTTGTAATCCTTTCAATGAACAAAGACGAGCTTACAGAAGCCTCCAAAAACCCGAATTTAACAGTATTGGAGCGCATAGTTATCGGTGCAATACAAAAGGACATTTCACGTGGCTCTGCTTTCAACTTAGAACTGTTCCTTAGCCGGGCACATGGCAAACCACAGGAATCAATAGACATGACAACTAAAGGCCAGCAGCTTATCACAGCAATCCAGATAAACCATGTATATCTAACCAAAGAGGAACTGGAGGCAAAGGAATTAAATGAAGCCCATTAATGTATCGCCACGCATTTATGACAGGAACGATGAAGCCAAGACAAGGATAGTCGTCAACCAGGGGGGCTCATCCTCAGGTAAAACTTTCAGTATCTTACAGTTGCTTCTTCAAAGGGCATGGGAAAAGCGGCTCCATATTTCCGTTTGTGCAATCACTTTGCCGCACCTTAAAAAAGGGGCAATTAGAGATTTTATAAATATCCTCCATGCTGCAGAACTTTACGACCTTGTAAATCACAACAAAACAGAAAATATCTTTGAACTGCCGAACGGTTCAATCCTGGAGTTCTTTTCGGTGGACATACCTGCCAAGGCGAGGGGGCCACGTAGGGATATTCTTTTTGTGAACGAATGCAACCTTATCCCACAGGAAACGTTCATACAGCTTGCTTTACGGACAAAAGACCAGATATTCATTGACTACAATCCGGCAGATGAAAACCACTGGATTTATGAGGATGTGTTGACAAGGCCAAGTTCAGAGGTGACATTTATACAGTCAACCTTTTTGGACAATTCATTCCTTGACCCTGAAATCGTAAAAGAGATTGAACGGCTCAAAGATGTTGATGAAAACCTTTGGAAAATATACGGTCTGGGGCAACGTGGGCAGCTTAAAGGCTTGATATACCCTCCCTGGGACTTGGTTGATGAAATGCCAGACCCTTCAAACTTTGATGTTTTCTATGGATTGGATTTTGGGTGGGTGCACCCAACAGCATTGGTAAGGTGCTACCTTGCCGACAGCCGGATATTGTTTGTCGAGGAACTGCTTTATAAAAGCTATATGACCAATGCGGATATTATTGAGGTGCTGAAATCCAACGTCACAAACCAGCCTATCTATGCCGATGTGGCAAACCCACAGGCAATTGCTGAAATACGAAAAGCGGGCTTTAACGTGAAACCAGCAGACAAATCGGTAAAGAACGGGATTGAAAGGGTGCAGAGGCTAAAGATTAATGTCGTCAGGACTGGACCGCAGAACATCATGAAAGAGCGCGGCTCTTATAAGTGGCGTGAGGATTCGGCAGGCAACCTTTTTGAAGAGCCTGTAAAATTCAAGGACGATTTGATGGACGCCCTCAGATATGCCGTACATTCGCATATGCTGAAACCTTCAGGCAGGTATTCGATAAGCGTAATTTAATCAAACTAAATATTATGAAGCCATTTAACATTTTTAAACGGAAAAAGAAAGACAAGGCAATTGCTGAAAAGGTTTTTAAGACCAATAACCCAAATTATTCCAATATTAGGAATAGTGCCGATAGGCAATACTACGACAATGGTGCAGGTACATCTATTGTTGAAGATGTTATTGAAGCAGCAATATTGAATGATATTTTCAGTTCTTCAAGTTCTGATTCGGATAGCAATAGCGATTCTGATTCAAGTTTTAGCGGCTTTGATGGAGGTTCAGGAGGCGGAGGGGGCGCGGATGGAGACTGGTAAAAAAAGTGTTTATCCGAAAAACTGAGCATTCAGATAGGTTTTTTATTACCTTTGACATGTGCCAACACCATCCAAAGAACTGATTGACGACATTAAATTTTTCCTTTTCCTTCGCATTTTGCAAAAGAGAAAGCGCAAAAAGGCTATTGTTGATCAGCGTGTAAAAGATCAGGTAAGGATTTTCCAAAAGGCAAAGAATTAAATATCTGTATTATTTTGCACGTATTATAAATTAAGCTTATCTTTGTAAAGTAATATTTTAATCAATTTAAAAACTTAGTAATGAAAACAAAGATTCAAATTAAAACAATGTTGGGTTCGCTTCTCTTTGAATATGAAAAAAAGGGTAATTCAGTTAAAGAAACAGTAATAGAAGCTGTTAAAAACAAAGCATACCTCAGGGGAGCATACCTCAGTGGAGCAGACCTCACGGGAGCAGACCTCACGGGAGCATACCTCACGGGAGCATACCTCACGGGAGCAG
>Ga0134121_10001288_pt1 | contig 23833 bp, 21 predicted proteins | sample KB301_FD_96463 | JGI IMG/M metagenome (GOLD analysis project Ga0134121, IMG submission 96463) | Terrestrial soil microbial communities without Nitrogen fertilizer from Kellogg Biological Station, Michigan, USA - KB3-0-1 | ecosystem: Environmental > Terrestrial > Soil > Unclassified ... | reverse complement strand
TAGGAATCTTCCAGCTCGACATATTTGCCGACTTCCGCGACATCGTCCAAACATACTTCCATGTCAAAGCCGTCACGCTGCCAGTGACAGACGATGCGCCGCTTCCTCACCACCGCAACCGGGCGATATTTGAGCTGCACCAGCACCTGACCGAATTGCTCCGCGACCGCCGCTCCAGGAGCCAACGGCACCTCGATTTCTTTGCGCGTCTTGGTTTGAGCGTCGGTTTTCGGGCCTTTGTAGGTGACAAAGTTATCGGCCCCGATTTGCCGGATGCGCAAGGCTTCATCCGTCTTGGCAAAATCTCGATCCGGAGCGTTGTAGTAGCTGTCCACGTCCTCACGCGGCGCATCGAAACGCGCCCCGCTGGCGCGCAAGCGCGACTCGATGGTCGTCCAATCCTCCGCTCGGTATTTTGCTTCGATTTCGAGCATGGTCATCCTTCCCCCCTCGCCCCGCTTCGGGGGATGGGTCGGGGTGAGCGGCTAATTCTCGCCAAAGAAGTTATAATAGTGCCAACGATGCGCGAGAGAATCCAGTGCGGTTTGCCCCAGGAGCATCATGAGCGAGTTTCAGACAGTGTGCAAGGTGGGTGAAGTGATCGAAGGCGAAGGCCGCACGGTCGAGCTGGACAAAAAACTGATCGCCGTCTTTTTGCACCAGGGCCAGTATTACGCCATTGATGACTGTTGCCCGCACATGGGCGCCTCCCTGGCCGGCGGCAACATCGAAAACGGCATTGTGACCTGCCCCTGGCACGCCTGGCGCTTCCACCTCGCGGACGGCACCTGGGCCGACTACAAGAAAATCAAAATCGGCTGTTATGCAGTGCGCGTGGTAGGCGATGAAATTCAAATTCAAACCGCATCGAGCTAGCCCTTGCAACAAGCTTGTTAGATAGCAATCTGCACGTCGCTCCGCGCGGCCGGCGCTTCATTGCCAGTCGGCCTTTCCAAAAACCGTGAAATCGTGTCCAATCAGCCTCGGCGGCTTCCCCTCACCCCGGCCCTCTCCCCAATGCGGGGCGAGGGGGTTCGCATGGACGCCGCCGGTGGATGGAACCACCCAACCCGCGCAGGTTGCCGGCATGGCTGAAGTCATCAAATCTTCGCGCTCTTTCCCCTCCCCGCCCCATGCGGAGGAGCTGCCCGAAGTCTGTCTTGAGGTAGCCAATGGCTCGGGCCAGCCGACTCTCTATTTTGTGTCGGAGGCGGGCTTTGTCGTTGGCACGGTTCCCGGTTGTGATTTGCGCATTTCTGGCGGTAATCTCCAGGCGGCTTTGTGCTTGATCGGCAGGCGTCCCGGCGGGGCGAGTCTGCGCAAACTGGCCATGACGCAGCCGGTTTCGGTAAACGGCAAACCCGTCGCCACCGCAAGCCTCGTTCAAGGTGACAAAATCAAGGTCGGCGCCGTGGAGATCGCGGTGCATTTGAAGCCCGCGACAGGGGAAACGGTGAAGATTGTGCAGGCGCCGGCTGCGCCGACGCCAACTGCCAAGCCCGGTCTCGCGCCTGAATTCGAAGCGGCCCGGCAGCAGTTTCAGCAGCAGATTCAGGATTTTCGCCAGCGTGTCGTGCGCTTTGAGGAAGAAAAACAAAAGGCCGAGGAGGATATAGTCCGCCGCCAAAGTGCCATCGAGCAAGAACGCACGGCATTGCAACAACGGCTGGCCCAGCCGGACGCACGCCTTTCCGAACGCGAGCAAGCGCTGGCCAAACAGGAAGCGGAAGTGGCCGCCCAGAAGCATGAATTGGCGACCATGCGCCAGGAATTGGCCGATATTCGCACGCAACTTTACGATCGTTACAAGGAACGCCGTGACCGCATGGCGGCGTTGCAGGAATCGGTCAACAAGGCCGCGCGGAAGGTGCAGGAACGCAAGCAGCAACTTGAGGCCGAGCTGCGCGATACGGAAGGCCGCCGCCAGGCGGAGGCTGTCCGGAGAGCGGAGCTGGAAGTTCAGGCCGCCGAAGTGCGGCAGGCGCGACAGCTTTTGGAAGAGGAAAGCAAGGTCCACGAGGCACACGTCGCCGAACTGCGCGAGGAGATGCAGGGCAACCTTGACGCTTGCCGACAACGCGAAGAACAACTCGCGGCGGATCGCAAGGCACTGGTGCAAGAACAAGAACGGCACAAGGAGGACCTGCTCCGCTTCGCCCGTTTGCGCACCGATCTGGACGAACGGCAAAAGCAGTTCGACGAACGCGAGCGAGACATTCAGAAACGGTTGGAAGAGCTCAGCACCAACACCAAAGAGATGGAAGGCCAGGTCGTCCAGCTCGACGAATGGCACGCCAAGCTCAGCGCTGTCGGCGAGAAATTGGCCAAGCAAAAAACGGAACAAGAACAAGTTAGTCAACAACTGGCGCAGCGAGCGGCGGCATTGGAAGGGCAACAGGCCGCCCTGGCTTCGTTGCGAACACGCCTGGAGCGGATGCGCGAGGAGGTGCGTCAGCAAGAGCAGCAACTTGGCGAACAACGCACTCGCCAAGAGGCCGCCGAAATTGAATTGCGGCAAAAACAGGAGGAAGTGGACCGCCTCCGCGAGGAATTGACCGGCGATAAGTCCCTGGTGGAACAAGATCGCCGCATGCTCAATGAGCGCGCGACGGTGCTGGACTCGGCGGTTGCTCAATTGCGTCAGGCGCAAGAACGCCTGGCCACGGATGAACAGCGCGTCCGTGAGCAGACACTGTCTCTCGACACATCCACGGCGCAACAGGCGGAGGCGACCAGTCTGCTGCAAGCGCGGGTCGCTCAATACGATGAGTTGCACAAACGCCTCGAAGCGGAGCGCGAAAATCTGCGTGAGCGCAGCCTTCTGTTGGCCCAGGCCGAGCAAGCGCGTGAGACGTTGCAGGAGCAATTGCGACGGCGTTCGGAAGAACTGTCCGGCCGGCAAAGAGCGATGCAGGAGCAAGCGGCCAAGTACGATGCCGAGGTTGCCACGCTTCAGCAACAACGCGACGAGATCGAAGCGATTCAGCAGCGGCACCGTGAAGAACTGGCCGGCGAACGGCAGGCGCTGGACCAGCGTGCCGTCGAATTGCAGCAAATGCAAACGCAGATCGCCGCTCGTGCCGCGGAACTGGAGCAACAAAAAATCAAACTGGACGAGGCTAACAAGGCGCTGGCGGAGGAAAGCAGAGAGTTTGTCGAGCAGAGGGCCAAGCTCGACATTGATTATCGTAAAGCCGAGGACGCGACCAAGCGTGCCAGGGCCGATTTCGACGCGGCCAAACGCGAGGTGCAGGCGCTCCAGCAACAGTTGCCGGAATTGGAACTGCGTGCCGGCACCGCCCTGGAACGCTTGACGCACGGCCGCGAGCAGATGCGCGATCATCTTGACGAGGTTCACACGTACGCCGCCCAGTGCCGCGAGGAACTGGAAACCTTGCGTTTGCAACTGCAAACCGAAGCGGAGCGTGTGCAGCAACAAGAGCAGGGCTTGCGCCGCGGACAGGACGAGCAACGCCTGGCCATTGCGGCGTTTCGGCAGCAGCTGATCGATTGGCAAGGCCAGATCGGCGAAATGAAGCGACTCATGGCCCATGACGAAACGCGGCTGGAGCAGCGTCACAACCAGGTCGCGGAACAAGCGCGGCGGTTGGGCGCCGACACGGCCAGGCTTGCCCAACAGGCCGATCATTTGCAAGTGAAAGAGCGCGAGGTCGCGTACAAGCGTGCGGAGATGGATCGTCATCTTGGCGACATGCGCGAATGGTATCGCAACAAGCTTCGCGAACTGGCGGGCGTGGACGATGCTGTCGCCGAGGACGCATCGGCGTCCGCCACGGGTGAATCGCCGCGCCGCGACATCCTGTCGCTGACCGGCGACGTTGATCCCATCGACCGCAAGCTTGGGGATTTGATGCGTTCGCTGGACTTGATCGATGCCGATACGCTGACGGCTCTGCTCGTCGAGGCCCGCCGCCAGCGGCGTTCGCTGCGGCAGGTGTTGCTCGCCAGCGGCGCGGTGACGCTCTATCAGATGGCCTTGATCGAAGCCGGCAATCTGGATGCGTTGATGCTCGGGCCGGTGCGCGTCATTGATCGTTTGCGGGCGACGCCGCGGGAGGCGGTGTACCGTGTCTTTGATCCGCGCTCCGGCAAGGAAGCGGTGTTGCGCCACCTCGCCGAGAGCGAGTCGGCCCACGCCGATGATTTCCGTCGCCGTTTCAAACAAGCGATGATCGCTCAACCCAATCTCGCGGCGACGCTGGAAGTTCTGGATATCGCAGGCCGGCCGGCGGTGTTGCAGGAGTGGCTGGCGGGATTGCCCAGCAACGATTGGCCGCAACTGGCGGCGGTGCCGGGCGTGTGGTATCGCCTGGTGTTGCAAGCCGCCCAGGCTTTGAACGCCGCACACGAAACGGGTTTGACCCACGGGCATCTGCAGCCGGCACATTTTGTGTTGACTGGCGACGGCATTTTGAAGGTTACTGGTTTTGGCGAGCCGGCATGGCTGCTGGGTGTAGAATTCAGTGGCGACGTGCCGGGTGATTTGCAAGCCCTTGCTACCAATGCCGCCGCCTGGTGCGCTGCGGCGCGGCGTCAGGCGCCGCGCGGCAAGGCATTGCCGGATGCGTTGCAGACCATTCTCAACCGGCTCGCCAGCCCAGGCGGCAATGCCATCGCAAGTGCGGCGGTTTTGCTGGATGAATTGGAAAAAGCGGCTGCCGCGGTGCCGGCCAATCCCGAGGCGTGGGATCGTTTGCTCAAACATGTCAAAGACAACGCAGCCCCTCAGGCGACGTTGCGGCAATCGGCGTAAGTTGGCGGCAAGCGCGAAACCGCACGCGGTATCGCATATTATGCGCTGCACTTCACGAGTGAGTTGCTTACAATTGCACATGGTGCTACTCCTTGACGCGCATCTGTGCCGGTGAGCCGACCATGAATGGCAAGCAACCCGTTCCCCTGTGCAAGGCGTTTCTGCCTTGCAAGCAATTGCTCATGTCGAAAAACGGTGTGGACACCGCTCTCATGGGCTTGCCTCGTTCGTTCACCCATCATGTCTTTCCCGCTGCCACGCCTTTGGGGTTTTTTGCGAGGCTGTCGTCGGCCCACGGCGAGTATCAGGTCGAGGTGCAACTGGTGTCGATGGACGGCGAAGTGGTGTGGCGTGATGGTCCACCGGAGCCGTTGAAGATGGACGATCCCCTCAAGCTGTATGACGTGAGGATGAAAACCTGCGTCGCCATTCCCAAACCGGGGCAATATGACCTGGTGCTAATGACCAATGGAGAAGAGGTTGCCCGGCAGCCTTTTGCCGCACATTTGGCGACCAAGACAGCGAAGAAACCATAGCCTCTTTCTGCGCTCATGGAACAAATCAACGCCCGCACGATCTTTGGCCCGGCCACCGGTTTCATTCAGCGCGGCGGCTTTGACTGGACCTGCAATCCTTATCTGGGTTGTTCTTTCGGCTGCATTTATTGTTACGCCATGTTCCTGCCCCAGAATCGCCGGCCCAAAGAGGATTGGGGGCGGTGGTTTCAGGCCAAGGTCAATGCTGTCGAACTGGCCCGCAAGCAGGCGCCGAAGGTTGCCGGGCAAGCGCTGTACATGTCGAGCGTGACGGATCCGTATTTGCCAGCCGAGCGGAGCTTACAGCTGACACGCGGGATCCTGGAGGTGCTGTTGCCGCACCAGCCGCGTTTGCTTGTTCAAACCCGTGGGCCGCTGGTGGTTCGCGACCTCGATGTTTTGAAGCAATTCAAGTCCATCCGTGTGAATATCTCGATCCCGACCGATAGTGAAACGGTCCGCCTGGCCTTTGAGCCAAAGGCGCCGCCGCTGGAGAAACGCTGGCAAGCCGCGGCGGAGGTCAAAGCGGCTGGGGTGGCAGTTGGGATCTGTGTGACGCCCATGTTGCCGCTGGATGATCCGGCGGCTTTTGTCGAGCGGTTGAGGGCTTTTGAGCCGGAGGTGCTGGTGACGCAGCAATTCCACGATTCGGGCGGTGGTTTCGGCGCTGACACCCGCGACGCGGCACGGCGGTTGTTGGAAGAAAAACGCTGGACCGAGGACGACTACCGAAGTGTCGTCCAACGATTGCAGCAGAGGGTCAGGGTTTACGAAGGAGAAGAGGGTTTTTTCCCGCCGCCGTTAAAAGGGGCAATCTGTCCAAATTAGGTAAACTTCTGCTGTCTCACGAAGCTACGCCCTATTTGCCAGAACCGGGTCTTTTTCCGCATTGTGGCAGCACTGGGGCCAGCATATAATCGAGAGGTTGTTATGGAGGCCCCCACTGGGGGAAATGTTCGGATGGCGTCTCATGAGTGTTGACATAGTTCGACCTCGGGTCGGCGACCTGGTCTTTCAGCTTTACGGCCGGCCGCTGCATCCCGAGTTGTTCGATATCCTGGCTTGGCGCAAAGTGCAGCGCGAAGACTATGAGCTAACGCTGCGCATTACGCGAACCGGGCATGTCATCACCTGGGAAAATTCAGACGTATTGTTGACCGAAGTGGCCGCCGCCGCCGATCAGGAATTGCCCGAGAAACGGCGATTGCTTAGTTATCGACTCAAAGGCGAGCATAGTGGCGGCCTGCTGTGTGCCCACGGCATCACCTATCAAACCACCTTTGTGGTTGAAACGCTCGCTCCCGACATCTTCCTTCAAATCCACGACGAGATTCTGGCCGACGGCGAAAAACGGGGCGTGTTGCACAATTTTCAGCCCACCCACCGATTCACGCTGGCGCCGCTGGGCATGATCGCCGTTGAAAGCCGCTTGGATTGCCTGTTTTTGTCGACATTTCACACCTTTCCTGATGAGCATACGGTGGTCAAATCGCAAACGCTGATCGAGAAGGCCAGCTGATTGTGCGCTTTCGGCTGCCGGGTTCATGGTACGATGCAAGGGGAAAGGTGGCGCCAATATGACCAAACACGTGATGCCAGAATCCACTGCTGTTGTGCCGCAGCAACCAGACGACGTTGAAGACTACACGCCGGAGAGGATTGCAGAGTTCCTGCTTAACAATGCGGTGGACGCCGCGAGTTACCAAGCAGCGTGCGCTGAAGTACGCGCCTTGGGGCTTGAACCTGAACGCATTCCGCATGTCAAACCGGCCAGGGAATGATTCGTGGATCGGCTATTTCTTGATGCCAATGTGTTGTTTTCGGCGGCCTATTTACAGGTCAATGCTCTTCAAGGTCTTTGGACGCTGGCCAACGTCGAATTGATTTCGTCCGATGTGGCCCGGCGTGAAGCGGAGACCAACCTGGCAAAAAAGCGGCCTGCGCGATTGCCTAACCTTGCAGTTTTGCTGCAGTCGGTTGCCGCAGTGCCGGATGCGCCCGCTGGCGCCGTTTTACCATCGGGAATGCAATTGCCAGCCAAGGATGAACCGATCTTTCTTGCCTGTCAGCACGCAGGCGCATCGCATTTCTTGACTGGGGATGCAAAGCACTTTGGTCCCTATTTCGACCAGAGCATTGGCGGAGTTCTTATTGAGCGCCCGGGCACATACCTCCACAGACGATTATCTTCCCCGTGATTCGGGCTCAGCCCGTTTTTTTTCACGCGGAATTCATCGAATTGCAATTGCCACGCTGGCGTGGGTGGTTTACTATTATCTAAGCCGAATTGGAGATTTGCCATGTATCTGCCGGTTTTCCTGATCCTCGATCTTTCATTGCCCCTTCCAGGGCATTAGGTCCGGGGCACATCAGGTAAAACGCCAAACACGCTGGCAGCTGATTTTGACCCTGGAACACGAGTGTTTCCAGGGTTTTTTGTTTCTTGAAGGATACGCCGATGCAAGACCGTCTCATCATTTTCGACACCACACTGCGCGACGGCGAGCAATCGCCTGGATGCAGCATGAACCTGCGCGAGAAGCTGGAGGTGGCCCATGCCCTCAAAGACCTTGGCGTCGACGTGATCGAAGCCGGCTTTCCCATTGCCTCGCCGGGCGATTTCGAGGCGGTGCAGGCGGTGGCCAGCGAAGTGGACGGGCCGGCGATCTGCGGCCTGGCCCGCTGCCATAGCGACGACATTGACCGCGCCGGCGCTGCGCTTAAGGGCGCCAAGCGGCCGCGCATCCATGTCTTCCTGGCCACCAGCGCCATTCATCGCGAGTTCAAATTGCACATGGACCGCGAAGAGATCATTCGCCGGTCGGTCGAGGGAGTGAAGCGCGCCAAGGGTTTTGTGGAAGATGTCGAGTTTTCGCCCGAGGACGCGGCCCGGACCGAGCTGGATTTTCTGGCAGAGGTCGTGGAGCGCGTGATTGAAGCGGGGGCCACCACGGTAAATATCCCCGACACGGTCGGCTATGCCGTGCCGGAGCAATATGCCGCGGCAATTCGCCATCTCAAGAAAAACGTGAGCAATATCGACAAAGCCATCATCAGCGTGCATTGCCACAATGATCTCGGCATGGCCGTCGCCAACAGCCTCGCCGCCCTGCGCGAGGGGGCACGCCAGGTCGAATGCACCATCAATGGCATCGGCGAGCGCGCCGGCAACACCGCCCTGGAAGAGATCGTCATGGCGGTCAAGACGCGGGCCGATTATTTTAGCCTGACCACCGGCATCAACACGCAGCGGATTTGCCCGACCAGTCGGCTATTGTCACACATCACCGGCATGCAGGTGCAGCGCAACAAGGCCATCGTCGGCCAAAATGCCTTTGCCCACGAGGCCGGCATTCACCAGGACGGCATGCTCAAGGAACGGCGGACTTATGAGATCATGCGGCCGGAGGACGTGGGTCTGCTCAAGACTGAGTTGGTGCTGGGCAAGCACAGCGGGCGTCATGCCCTGCGGCAGCGTGTCCGCGAGCTTGGTTATCATCTGGATGAAGAGCAACTACAGCGCGTCTTCGAGGGCTTCAAAGCATTGGCGGATCGCAAGAAAGTGGTTTATGACGCCGACATCGAAGCATTGGCCGAGGACCAGATTCACAGCGGCCCAGCCATGTGGACTTTGGAAGCGCTAACCTGCAACGCCGGCTCGGGAACGATTCCATCGGCGGCTGTCTGCCTGTGGAGCAACGCCGGCGAAATTCACCGGGAGGCGGGGTTCGGCGACGGTCCCGTGGACGCGGTCTTCAAGGCCATCGAACGCATCACCGGCATTGACGTGGAAGTGCGCGATTACCATCTGCGCAGCGTGACAGTCGGCCAGGACGCCCAGGGCGAAGCTCATGTCGAGGCGGAACACAATGGCAAGGTCTATCGCGGCCGGGCGGTGAACACCGATGTGATTGAAGCCAGCGCGCTGGCGTTTCTGCAGGTGATTAACCGCATTTCGCTGCGGCAAGCGCACGGCGACCGCATTCGGGCGACTGAGCCGCCGCCGCGTGAGCAAATTGCATAACACACAAACCCGGAGCGCCAGGGAGGGAGGTTTGAGGTTCCTCGGTGGCGCTTCGGGTTAGTGTCTGCAAAAGGCTAAGCAACTCAAACCTTGACGCCGATGGCGCGCTTTAGCGCTGCAACGAGACGCAGTGTTGGATTCGTTGTCAGGGCCTTGCGGACTCGGCGTGCGTCGTCAATTGCGGCCAGGACATCAGCGTGCTTGCGCTGCAGATCGGCCTGTTTGCTCTGCAGGGCGGCAGTCAACTGGTCGCGCTCTTGCTCCAGCGCAGCAACCTTGGCTTGCGTAAGCTCGTGGCGTTCCTTGTCGCGGACGTAGCTCCACAGTCTGTCGGTCAGTTCTTGACGATTCAAGTCAATCCAGTTGGTATCGGCCTGGTTGTGATCCAAGTTGACATCCGGATCGCAGACGTAACCAAGCTCTGAAAAAACGGGCTGATGAATGGCCGCAATGGCATTGGCCTCGTCGGCCGGCAACAGGTGTTTCCAATGGCCCGGCTGGCCTCGCCAGAAATGGTGATGGCAACGCGTCAGCGTGCGCAATTTCGGCATGGTCGTCGCCGCAATGGCTTCGGCCAAGGGCATCCTGGCATGCCAGCCGACGCTCTCCACCACCCGCGCCAACATTTTTATCGGATCGACGACCAGGCTTTCATAATGGACCTTGATCGCGCCTGGCAGGTTCCACCACTGACGACTGACCGCCATCAATGCCGCGGCTCGAGGGCCGGCGGCATACTTCAAAAAAGCGGCGCTGCAGGGCATGGCTCCGCAGATTGGTTCCTCGGTTCCGCCCTCGCCTTCGAGCCAGCGCTGCGTGGAACCGTCATGTAGTGCGAAGTGCAAGATCGACACCAGCACGTCCAGCGGATGCCGCGCCATGACCACCACGCGAAAGCCGTGGTCCTTTAACTGGCATTCAACCTCGGCGGTTCGGCGCCAGTGTAGTTGCAGCACGCAGTCGCCCGGCAGGTTCGTCCAATCAACCTCGACAGGATTGTGGACGGCCAGGTCGGCCGCGTCGTAGATTTTGGCCAAAAGGTGTCTCAGCCACGTGTTGCCGGACCGAGGCGTGCTGAGAATGGCAATCCTGACTTTTGGCGAAACGCCTTTATCGGTGTTGTAATAGGAGGAGGGCACAGGTGAAATCTCCTTCCATGGAATACTGCGGTCAGACGAAAAACGGGGGATGGCGAATAAAGTGTCAACGGTTTTTCAAAAGCGCAAAAAGGAATGACTGCCTGGTGCAACAGTAAGCAACGGCAAAAAACACCGCAAGCCGAGCATTACGGAGAAGCGGGTCGGTACTTTTGCCTATGGCCTCACGCCGCCGGCTCGCCCACAGATGCCAATTCTTCCTCCACCTCAATTGTCTCCCGGAACTTTGGGTCGGCAATGAGGCATGGATGTTTGTATTGCTCCAGCGTGCCCCCGGTGCGTGTCAGGCGCTGGCTGTCCCAGCGCTTCCAGGCCTGGTCGCCAAGCAATTGTAGCCGGATTGGTCCGAGCCGCAAGGTGTCGCGCTTGGAGCCGTATTCGATGTTGATCTCGCGCAATCGGCGGTCGAGAGCTTCGGCCAGACGCAACCCCTCCGCGGCATTGGGCAAATCGCCACGCTCCACGAACAGTCCATAATACGGCAGGTCCTCGTTCCAGCACGGGGCCACGCTGTAGGCCGACAGCGCCAGGTTGATGCCGCCGAGCACGTCCTTCATGGATTCAGTGACGTGATACTCCGACAATTTTTCGCCGGTCAAATTGGCGAAGTGGGCGCCCTTGCTCAAAAACTCCACCAGCGGCGTGCGATTATAAAAGCCGGTCACGCGGACCACATCGGATATGTGATAACGGTACAGACCGTAAGCTGTCGTTGGCAGAATGTAGTACGTTTGCCCCATTTGCACTTCATGTGCGCCGAGCGTGATGGGATTGGGTTTATCCACTTCGCTCTCGGGCAGAAACTCGAAATAGTGGGTGGTCACGTCAAGCACGCCGCTGGGCGTGCCGTCATCGATGGGAATGGTCATGCGGCCTTCGCTGGCCAAAAGGCCGATGTCGCGCACCGCCGCCTTGGCGCTGAAATAGCGAGGAAACTGCGTCAGATACAGGCCGACACTGCCTCCCATCCAATTGCCGATGATGCATTCGTTGGGCCAGTAATCGCGCGGGTAGAGCCGGCCGGTGCGGCGAACGATCTCTTCCAGTTCGCGTGCCCTCCGCCGATAGCGCTTGCTCATCGTCCCCGCAAGAGCGGCGCGGATGTCCTGGGGCACATGGACATGGCTGCTGAGCGTGCCATCGTGCAAATCGCGGATTAGCTGTTCTTTGTTGTCGTCGCCGCAACGCGCCAGATTGACCAGGCTGCTGGGATTGGCTGCGACGATCATGCGCACATCGCGGGCCATGCTCAAACGCATGGCGACGTAATACTTGGCGGCTGGGTCCTTGATGCAGCCGACGCAGGCTGGGATGCAATAAAGCCAGCGAATGATGCGCTTTTGCATCGACGCCGTCAGGCCACTGACGCTGCCGCAGGGAATGTTGGCCTCCGTGCGGAACTCCTGCCAATCGCTGGACATTTGCACGATCGGCCGCATCTTGGTCGAGGGATGGTCCAGATAGGCCTTCAATCCCCAAACGTTCCAACCGCGCTTGTAATCGGCAAGGTATTGCTGCGTCACTGGAATGAATTTGCGCGTCGCCGTGGTGCCGCTGGTCAAGGCAAACATGTGCACGGCCGGCTCGTTGAGCAGAGCGCCGAACTCACCACGGCGGACACGGTTGATATATGGCTCGACGTATTCGTATGGCGCCACGGGAACGTTATGCCGGAAATCCGCGGCGTTGCGCATGGCGGCGAAATGATGGTCGCGGCCAAAGCCGGTGTCGGCCTGGTGGCGAAGGATGCGCTGAAGCAGGTGCTCCTGCCACTCGCGTGGGAAGTGCGTTGCTTCCTCGAACGCCCTGAGTTGGCGGCGCACACCGTGCGCGGTTAGGCGGTAGACCCATCTTCTTAGGAAGTCGAACATAAGTTACTTGGCGCTTCCAACTTGAACCGCTTTGTGCCATTGCCACGGCTTTGCGTGGGCATGCTGAGCGAGGGGCCGCACCGTCCTTCGCGCAGCCTTCATGTTACTGTAGTGACACCACGCTGTCACTGATAATGTTTTTTTGCGCGGCTCACGGCTAAACGGCGCTGATCCCTGCCAACTCGCAGGTCTTTGGGGGCCGCTGATTCGCCCACGCCGCCGAGGAGGCCCCTTCGCTCAGCGGCGAGCCGTTGCCTAGGTTACGCTGGAAAAAGTCCAGCACCCGCCGCTGATATTCGCCATTGACCAGGTTCATGGCCTGATTGTGCTTGGCCCCTTGCACCAGCCAGAACTCACGGGGTTCGCCTGCCAAATCGAACAGAGTTTTGGCCATGTCGGGCTTGATATAGGTGTCGGCGCCCCCATGGATCATGAGTAGAGGCCGAGGCGCCAGGTAGGGAATTACGTGCTCCAAATGGGGAAAGCGCAGGCCGCGGTCCCGGCGAATCCGCCGCAGGCAGGCGCGAGCGATGGCGCTGTACATCCAATCCGGCAATATCCAATGTACCCAAAAGCGGTCCACGTAAATCGTCGCCCATTTGCGGATATAGGGCAGCATCGTGGTGTGCGTGGCGAAGATGCCGTCGGTCAGGAAACAGCGCACAAAGGGATCAGGCCCGGCGGCGATAATGCCTGCGCTGCCGCCCTTGCTGATGCCGAAAAAGCCAATGCCGCGAGGATCGGTGTCGGGCCGGGTCTTGAGATAAGCCAGCGCCGTCTTAAAGTCGCTGACCTCGAACTCCGTGACCCACTGCATCGGCTCGTAGCCAGGCTGATCGTCGCTGTCGCCCTGGCCGCGCGGCTCGAAGGCGAAGATGTCAAAGCCGGCAGCGCGGAGAAAATGAGTGTAAGGCACACAGGCCCAGCGATTTGAGCCGTACTCCAGGCCAAACAAAATGACGCCCTTGCGGTTTGCCAGCGGCGTGCGTAAGTAGCAACCGTGCAGCGTCAAGCCATCGGGAGTGGTCAGGCGGACATTCTCGGCGTCCTTGAGAGGTTCGCCGCGTGGAATGATAAAAAGGGGCTTTTCTTCAAAAATGCGAACTATATACGGAAGATAACGGTTTTTGACTCGAATGTAATACCACAACAGGACGCCGGCAAACGCCAGACCTGCAGTAACAATCAAACCCAAAGCGAGCCAGAGCCAGAGCACAGGGCTACTCCTCGAAAAGGAGACGTCTTGTCCGGCCTATGTGGATTGCTCTCCCTGCTTTCCAGCGGCGCAGCCGAGCGGTAATCGGCCCAGCCAACTCCGCATCGGTCAACTATCGGAAAATTGGCTAACAATTAATGACGCATTTTGCCCGCCAAAACCAAAACTGTTGCTCAGCACATGGCGCAGCCGTTTTTCTCGTGCCACGTTGGGCACGTAGTCCAGGTCGCAATCAGGGTCGGGGTTCTCGTAATTGATGGTCGGCGGCAGCACGCCCTGCCGTATGGCCATGATGCTGATAATGAGTTCGACCGCGCCGGCGGCGGCGATCAGGTGTCCGATCATGCTTTTGCTGCTGCTGATCGGCACCTTGTAAGCGTCGGCGCCGAAGACCTTCTTGACGGCCAACGATTCCACGTGGTCATTGACTTGCGTGCTGGTGCCGTGGGCATTGATGTAGCCAATATCGGCCGGATTCAAATGGGCGTCGGCCAAGGCGGCACTGATGCAGGCGACAGCGCCCCGGCCTTCGGGGTGGCTGTCCGTGGCCCGGAAGGCGTCGCAGGTCGAACCGTAACCGGTCAATTCGGCGTAGATCTTGGCGCCGCGTTTCCTGGCATGATCCAAGCCTTCCAGAATTAGTATGCCTGATCCCTCACCCAGCACGAAACCGTCACGCTTGGCGTCGAAGGGACGAGAGGCCTTGGTCGGATCGGCGCCATTGGTCGACAGCGCGGTGAGGAGGTTGAAGCCGGTGACGCCAATCGGATGGATCATGCTGTGGGCGCCGCCGGAAAGAACCAGATCTGCCTCGCCCTGACGAATCATCTCGACAGCCTCGCCAATGGCCTGGCTGCCGGCGGCGCAGGCGGTGAGGCAACTGTAGTTTGGCCCTTCCAGGCCAAAGTGAGCTGCCAGATGCCCGGCTGTGGTGTGCATTTCTTGCTCGGATTCGCGTTCGCCGCTCAATACGTGTACGGCGGCGGCTGTGAAGGCGGCGTCATCGACCCCTCGTTGTTGAGGTTGGTAAGCCCGAGCGATGAGGGCGACAAGGCCTTCAAAGTCCTGAATGCCTTCGCCGCAGCCGAGGTAAACGCCACAACGCGTAGGGTCCACATTGTTCATGCCGAGGATGCCGGCGTCAGCCAGCGCTTGTTGTGAAGCTGCCGCGGAAAAGCGGCTATTGACGCCACTGTATTTCCAGCGGCCACAGTCGGGCACGAATTTCTCGAGATCAAAATCCTTGACCTCCGCCGCGAATGTGGTCGGGAAACTGCGGGCGTTGAAGCCCTTGATCGGCGCGACTCCGCTTTTGCCAGCGATGTTGGCCTGGAAAAGTTCATCTACGCTGTGGCCCAACGGCGTAATAACGCCCATGCCAGTGACGACGACGCGTCTCCTCATTTATTGGCCCTCCCAACGCCGGACGACGACGGCGGCGCATTGGCCCATTTCGTTGAAGCCAACCTTGACGAAGCAAGGCCTGGCGATGGCTTGCGGAGTCCTTTGGACGGCGACGGGACAGGCGGGGTCCGGGTGCTCGTAATTCAGCGTCGGCGGCAGTGTGCCGGCTTGCAGCGCGAGCAGGCTGAGGCCCAGCTCAGCGACGCCGCAGCCGGCGCCTATGTTGCCAAAATAACTCTTGGCCGCGAACACCGGCACAGGTTGCGAACCGAAAACCTCGCGGATGCCTTGGGCCTCGGCCCGGTCGCCATTGGGCGTCGATAGACCGTTGGCATTCACATGGTCAATGGCCTCGGTCGCAATGCCGGCCTGATCGAGAGCGGCGCGAATGGCACGGGCGATGCCACGGCCGTCGCGGCGGCGGTCAAAGGCGGCGCCGAAACCGGCGACTTCACCGTAAATGTGAGCGCCGCGATTTTTGGCGTGTTGCAAATCCTCGGCAATGACAATGCCGGCCCCCTCGCCGAGCACGAAGCCATCGCGGTCCTTGTCAAATGGTCGCGACGCTTTTTCGGGCGCGTCATTGCGTTTGGATAACGGCGCGAACAAACAATTGCGCGTGAAGGTGAGCGGGTTGATCTTGCTCTCGGCGCCGCCCACGAGCATGAAATCGGCCTGCCCTCGGCGAAGGATGCGATGGGCCTCGCCGAGGGCCAGCAGACTGCTCACTTCGCTCTCAGTAATGCTATTGTTGGGCCCCTGGGCGTTGTGCAGGATCGAAATATGGCTGGCCAGGAAATTGGGCAGGTATTTCAGCATCCACAGCGGCTCGATTTTGGTGCGGCCTTCCGATCCCCATTTGTCGAGATCGACCTTCCAGGCCGGCGGCGGACAGCCGGTGAGGGCGGCTTCGCCCAAGTCCTTTAGCTCCGTGGCGAGCAAGCCGGAGCCGAACTCGATGCCAAATCGCGTCGGATCAAGCGCGGTCTTGTCCACCTTGGCGTCGTCCATGGCCACCTGGGCTGCGGCCACGGCGAACTGAATGCCGCGGGCCATGACCTTGATCTGCTTGCGGTCTTTCTTGTCGATGAAGGCCTTGGCATCGAAATCGAGGACTTCCGCGCCGAAGCGAACGGGCAGGTGTTGAGTGTCGAACGACTGCAAGGGTCGCACACCGCTTTTGCCGGCGCGGACCGCCTCCCACGTCGCGGCGGTGTTGAGGCCGAGCGGCGTGATGAGGCCGATGCCGGTCAGGACGGTGCGACGGGGGGACACCATCAGGGGTTCTCCGGAAGACACGACCGTTGCAAAGCGCGAATTGGCAGACCCTGGTTGCGTGACAAAACGGCGCTGTCACACCATTTTGTCCTTGTTTGATGGCCAAATCATTGTCTTGATGCCAAACGCGATGGAAGCCAAACTAAAAAGCAAAAGTAATAAAATAACTTCCCTAATGCCTTTATTCCCACGCCATATAGGATCGGAGCCAATTGTAGCGTAATAAACCAAACTGATCACCGCCAATAGCACACCAAGGATCATAAACGCCAGGCCTGCCCAAGCGGGAGTTGGCGGAGTATATCGTGTACCGCAGTCTTTGCACAATCGATCCATCGCATAAGCAATGCCAGCATTTGGTGCGACCTTTTTGTACGCCGTTCCGCCGCACTTGGGGCAGGTTTTGCTTATTGGATGTTGGCTCATTGCTTTTGCTGATGCCCCACAGACAGTATCACAATTGCGAATCCGCAACCGGCTATTGCTTGGGCGGCAGCATCCGATCCAGCATGTGCCGCATTTCGCCCGTGAAGACAAAATTCCTGTCGCCAAATATCGCCTTCGACCGCGACTGGTCGAGGTGGGCGAAAAAGATCTCGGCTTCACCAATGGGTACAGGGTCGGCTTGACCGGGAATGCGAGCGGTGATGCGTCCTTGCACCGAGGCCCCTTCCGGGCGCAGGTGCAACAACTCCACGTCGTAAATCAACTGGTGCCCCGCCAGGGCTTCGCGGAAGAAGGTCGCGCGGGGAATCTTGGCCAGGATCACCTTTTCGCGAAAGTCATTGGCTTCGCCAACCAGGATGCCGCCTGTCTGGGCCAGGCCTTCGAGCATGAGCGGCGCCGGCATCACTGGGTAGCCGGGAAAATGGTCGGCGAAATGGTCTTCCGCCAAGCTCAGGTTCTTGATGGCCCGAGCCGATTTGGCGTGCTGAAACTCAAGGAAACGGTCGATCCAAAGCCAACGCATAAAAAATGTCCGGTGTCCGGCGTCCGGCGTCCAGCGTCCGGATTGGACATCGGACACAGAACACCGGACACCGGACATAGATTTAGTTTGCGCTCAATTTGCCCTGAATGTAACGGGTAATCATCTCGACCGTGAACAGGTCGCTGATGGCCGTCAGTTCCGGGTTTTTTTCGAACTTGGCGATGTCTGCAAAAGGCATGCGAGCGCGCAACTCGCTGAGGCCCTTGTCAGTGACTTTGCCGTCTTGGACGAATTCGGGGTCGCCCGAGAAGATCGATTCGGGGAACAACTCACCGCGCGGAATCTTGATGCCGAACTCCCGCTCGAGCCGGAAGACGATGTCCAGGAAGTCGATCGACTCGGCTCCCAGGTCGCCTTGCAAAGTGGCGGTCGGCTTGATTTCGTCTTCATCGACGTTCAACGCTTCGATGAGCGTCGCGGACACTTTGTCGTAGATTTCAGCCTGGTTCGGCATGGATCGGACCTCCTCAACTGGAAAGCATGGTGACGAACAAATTCCCCGTTACCGATAGCTCTGGCCGCTTGCGGCTTAGCAATTCAAACCACGTTGCAAGCGGTTTTAGACCGCGGAGGCCCCCAAACTGAGGCCGCCATCGACCGTGATCACCTGTCCCGTCAAGTAAGCTGAGTCCGGACTTGCCAAAAACACCACCGCCTTGGCAATGTCGTCCGGCTGCCCCAGCCGCTTCATAGGGATCATCTTCTTGATCAAATCGCCCGCCTTGTTGCGGACGGCTTCCGTCATTTCCGTTTCAATAAATCCAGGGGCGACAGCATTGACCGTCACATTGCGCCCCGCCAACTCCACCGCCAGTGCCTTCGTGAAGGAATTAATGGCTCCTTTGCTGGCGGCGTAATTCGTTTGCCCAGGGTTCACATGCTCTGCCGCCACGCTGCTGATGTTGATGATGCGGCCGCGGCGCTGCTTCATCATCGTGTAACCGACAGCCTTGCAAAAGTTAAACACGCCGCCCAGGTTCGTTTGCAGCACTGTGTTCCAGGCTTCCGGGTCCATGCGGACGAACAAATCGTCCCTGATGACGCCGGCGTTGTTGACCAGGATGTCCACCCGGCCCCAATCTTTTTCAATCTGCTCACAGCACTTCTGGGCCTCGTCCAACTTGGCCACATCACATTGGACAGCCTTCGCAGTCCCCCCGGCTTGCGTGATTTCCGCCGCCAGCGACTCCGCCGCCTGTTGGCTGCCGCGGTAAATAAAGGCCACCTTGGCCCCTTCCGCCGCCAGCGCTTTAACAATGGCCCGCCCGATGCCTCGGCTGCCGCCGGTCACGATGGCCACCTGATCCGTCAAGCGCATCTCAACACTCCCGCCGTCAATCGCACTGCCCCCGCAGGACGGCATACTGCCCGCGGAGGTGAGTAATGATTCTGTCATCGGCACTTTGCAGCTTCGGATCGCGGTCACGCAAGTTATAGCGAGTCAGCGTAACTCGTGCCGACACTGTTGCCGTTCCTTCACACTCACCCTTGCCCTTGAAGGTCGCGGCATTGGGGTCGATGCTGTCCGCCTTGTCCAGCAACTCGGCGGTAACTACCAACGTCTTGCCCGGCTCCATGAAGGTGCCGTATTTGACGTTTTTGGCCTCCCGCAGCACGATCACGCTATGGCTGAAGTCCTCGGTGATCCGCAACAGCCATGCGCCCGCCTCCACCAGCGTCTGAAGCATCAGCACGCCGGGCATCACGGGAAAGGTCGGAAAATGGTCGGCCAGGTATTCCTCGCCAAGCGTCAAGTGCTTGACCATTGAAATACGGCGACCCGGTTCCACCTCCAGGATCCTATCCACCAAATTGAAGCGCATCGTGCGTTTTCCGACGCCTAACTTTATTTCGGCTAACCACTTCAAGCGGCTGCGCATCAAAAAGGGGAGTATACCCATCAAAACACCACCCGGCAACCCTGAAACTCCCCCGCAGCCGGAAAAGAGTTACCAACCGTCAAAAATGCCCAAGATACCCGGCGCGCCCAAAGCCCGCCAGCCCACCTTTATTGGATGGTGAAACAGTGAAGATTTGTGAAGATAAGCAAGGCAGGAAACATAGGAATATTGGCTTGAGTGTGCCGGCGCGTATCAACAAAAACCCACGGACTGGTGCCCGTGGGTGTGTTTTGGCGGTCTCTGTTCTCACAATGTTCACGGAATTGGCGTACCAACCCGGGTGTTACTTGCGATGGCGGATTTTGGCCCGCATGCGACGTTTTTTCCGACCGACTTTCCGCCGGCCCGCGCCGCGACGACGACTCCCCATGCCATTCCTCCCGCTGACGGTGACTCCTCCCGGTCGAACCAACCGGCAAGAACGCCATTGTAGGGAAGCGGCCAAAGCAGGCAAGCCGATTGATTTGAGCCTGGAAACGATTTTACCATCACCCTTGCCTGCCAGGGCGTGTCTTTGCCATAATGCGTGAGACTTGTCCGCTCCCGTAGCTCAGCTGGATAGAGCAGCGGTTTCCTAAACCGCAGGTCGCAAGTTCGAATCTTGCCGGGGGCGCTTGAAATGAAATCGTTAAAGGAAGACCCTCGGTTGTTCGTTGGTCTTCGCCATCAAATCAAACGATTCTACGACCGGCTCAATCGTCGGCAATTTGAGCGCTGTTACAACACAACTGACCCTGATTTCCGCTTTGATTCCAATGGCATAACCTTGGCTCAGTATCATGCAAGTGGTGAGCGATTCATGGAGTGGTGCGGGCGATTCAAAATCCACAGCCTTGAAGTGGCGCGTGTTATTACTCGTGGTCCCAGTGCGCAATACAAAAACCGTGCATTTGCGTTCGTGAACCTGACGTGGAAAAACGGCCAGGGGAGACCCACAGTTTCAAAGATCGCTGGGTGCGCGGCCGATGCGGGTGGTGGTTTTCTCGCTGCATGGGGTTTGTGGTTTCAAGGCACGATGCCTGCGAACACCGAACTCTACCCAGGAGGTTTTCCGATGGAAGAAATCCACAAAATCGAGAGCAAAATGAAAGGCTCCGCCGAGGACAAGCAACGCAGAGCGGCATTGCTTCTCAAATTGGAGCAAGCGTTTGCGTCCGGGGGTCAGGAAGCAGTAACAAACGAATTAACGCAACGATTCAATGAGCTGGAAGCCGCTTTCAACACCGAATTAAACGAGCTTGTGACGAAACTTTGAATGGTGCCCGAATGCTCACTCCAATCCGACTAAGAATTGAGGGCTTCCGGGGCTTTCGCGAAGCTGTTGATTTCACGTTCGACAAGCCTGTCACACAGCTTTTTGGCGAGAACCGCAGCGGCAAAAGCAGCACGCTGAATGCTATCGAGTGGGTTCTGTTTGGCGACGACTGCTGCGGCAAACAGACCGGCATTCGAGAGCGCGTCGGCTGGACCGTTGACAACCGGCATATGGAATCGCCTGTTGTCTGCGTCGAGTTGGAGATGGCGTTAGCCGCTGGAAATTGCCTGATCCGCCGCAGTATGCGCCGCCGACCAAAGAAAACCGCCTTGGAAAGCTCCCTGCAAGTGACGTTTCCTGATGGCGCAACAATTAGTGGTTCCGAGGCGGAACATCGCCTTGGCGGGCTGCTCCGCTCGTCTTTTCGTGATTTCCTTACAACTGTTTACCAGCACCAGGAATCAATTCGGGCCATTGTTACTCAAGAACCGAAGGACCGGAACGACGCCATTGATCGCTTGTTAGGGCTAACCGACCAACGAAACATCCTCGATGCGTTGGATGCCGCTAAGCTCGCTCAGCGGCAAAAGCAGGTCGGTGACCGGTTCGGAAACTTTGGCCAGCAAATCCAGACGGCTTTGAATCAAAGGCAGAACGACGTTGTCGAGGCTCGGCAACAAGCCAAAAACGCCGGTATCGCTACAAACCAACTGACACTCAAAGAAGCGCTGGAGCGAGCCAAAGCGGTCGCAGACGCGATAAAAGAGTTTGCCGCCTCAGCGGAGTTGAAAACGCCAGACGTTAATATTCCCGCGGACATGACCGGCCTTGTAATGTTTGACAAGGCGGCAAAAACTGCGATCAATGGAATGCGAGGCAAGGTTCCTGGCACAGCCGAACAGACAAAGTTAGTGACGTATCACAGGGACTTATCGACGTTAGTTACCGAGTTGGAAGGCGCGCAAAACGACAGAACGGCGTTGGAGAACAGTGTCCTGGCTTTGGAAAAAGAGCACGGTGCGCAAAAAGCAATCCTTGTAGAGATTCCCCTAATCAGCGCGGAGTTAGAGCTAGAGCAAAGCCGACTCCGGCAAACCAATGGCCAGGCGGCCGTCATCAAGGAAGCCATCGCATTCCTTGAAAAAAACCTTGAGGCGCCCTGCCCCGTTTGCGGTACTATGGTGCCGGATTTGCTTGAAACTATTCGACGGCTCTGGACTGACAAGTTGGCAATCTTGGTGAACGAAAGTGTGGGGAAAATCAACGCGTTGAGAATTCGCATCAACTCGCTTCGCGAGGTAGCCGAACAATTCGAGACCTTAAGCAATAAGGCGATAAAACAAGACATAGAATGGACGAACCAGCGCGACCGAGTGGCAATATTGCTCAATTGCAAGTTGGCTGTTGACGACGCTCCGCGCGCCTTAGTGGAGGTCGAGCGCGCACGCATCAAGGAACGACTCAATGAACTGGAAGAGGCGATCCGAGAGCGGCACAAGCGGCTAGACGATATCGAAAAGGCATGCAACGATTTGAGCCTTATCCGCGATTATTTGCGACATGAAGCAAAAACTGCAGTGCTTGGGGAGATTGAAAAATCCGCTTCATTCAAGCAATTGGAATCGCTTCGGGACCAGATTGCTAAACTTGTTGAGGATTCAAGCCAAATCAAAACTGCTGTTGCGGAGTTATCTCGAGAGGAAGGCGAAGCCAAGTTAGCTGCCGCCGAGCAATTGATTGACGATTACTTCCGTCAGCTAAGTGGCAACCCCGCTGTTCAGTGCTTGAAGTTAGCCATCACCACTGACAAACGGACGAACCGTAATTCATATGACATTTCTGACCAAGACGGCAAGGACTTGACGCCAATTCTGAGCCAGGGTGACCTCAACGCGCTTGCCTTGGCAATCTTTCTTGGATTAGCAACCGCCGGAAAGGAGACCGGCACACTTGGGTTCTTGATACTCGACGATCCTTCCCAAAGTCTGGGCACAGAACACAAAAAGCGGCTTGCAAAACTACTCGATCGGGTTTCCCAATACAAAAAGCTTGTTATCGCTACCATGGATGCCGAGTTTTACGAGCATTTGCTCGCAACCTTGACCAAAGAAAAAACGTCCTATCGTTTCGGATTGTGGACCCCTGCCAAGGGACCCAGCATCAGCCGCGGCCCTAAATGACCAACAGTTTGGTATGATTGGCTACGCCCCGCGCTAATCGCGCACTACCTACAGAGATGACCGATGTTGATCACCACTTACAATTGCTTGATCAACTTGCATCATCGCCACGGCCCACGAGAATTCGGAAAGATTTGCCAGAAAATGTTGGCGATTAGCTATCATCGCGCAGGTTTTGGTCACGTGGTTGAACGCGGTGTCCAAGGTGTGGATTTGGACGCAGCCAACGGCGAAATCAAATATACCACGGAGGTGAAAACAACGATTTCGGATTCGATAAGTTTTGAAGAAAAGGACGCGGCGGGATTAGCGGCGCGGCACGCTGACGGTTATCACCGCCTTTTGGCAGTCTTGCAGCTCAAGCCGTTATCAGATTGGCTGATTGTCGATGCGGAGTATTTGGAGCCCGGCAGGCTTCATTTGGACACACTCCGGCCGTATCGCCGCAACGAGTTGGAAACACAGCTGCGCACACTCTTCGCCGCAGTAGTGGATGAACATGGCGAATCTAGTCTGACCGGCGCACAGGCCTACCTCGACAAGGTTTTGTTCCGACTTGGCGTTGAGCAGCAGGATCGTTGACGCAGATCCAACGCTGATTCCTCAAACGGCTTTACTTCAACAACCCCTCCGGCACCGGATACTCCGCCCCCGCCGGCGCCGGCACATTCAACCCCCACGCCATGATCGCCGCCGCCGCCAATGGCGTTACCCGCTCCTGCCGCACTCCCGCCTTGATGCCCGGTCCAAACACCACCAGCGGCACATGCGTGTCATACGGATGCGGCGTGCCATGCGTCGCCTTGAACGTATTGCTGCCGCCGCCGACCATCCAGTAGGGTTTGACCACTACACCCACATCGCCGGCGCAGTCCGGATGAAATGAACGCCGAGTCAGCTCACCAATCGGATCGTTTACCATCGGGCCTTTCAACAGCGTGGTCCGTCCATAAGCGGCATGAATGCCCGGTTGCTTGACGAGCCATTCGCACAGTGCCTTCTCGGCGGCTTCAGGGGTCACTCCCGCTTGCTTCAGTGTGCCGTGATTCAGATAGATCCATTCCTCAGCGGTTTTCTCGATCCAGGACAATTTGGCCCCTTTGGGGGCGAAGGTCGCTTGCAGATGAGCCGCCGCCTGGGTGGACATGACGTTGCCAGACACCCGCCCCGCATCCTTGCCTTCGGCCTTGGCCACCTCAGGAATGGGGCCAGCGCCGTGATCCGCGGAGATGATCACCACGTAGCG
>Ga0134121_10001286_pt1 | contig 23864 bp, 6 predicted proteins | sample KB301_FD_96463 | JGI IMG/M metagenome (GOLD analysis project Ga0134121, IMG submission 96463) | Terrestrial soil microbial communities without Nitrogen fertilizer from Kellogg Biological Station, Michigan, USA - KB3-0-1 | ecosystem: Environmental > Terrestrial > Soil > Unclassified ... | reverse complement strand
GTTGTGCCCGGATCGAGCGCAGGCAGCGGCGTGATGAATGCGAGTCTGCCACCTTCGGCGGGTACGATTCGGGTCGCAACTGGGCCGTGTGGTCCATTGAGCGTGATCGTGCCTGCGTTGAGAGTTTGCACTGCGAGCGCTCTCGAGAAACGCAGACCGATTACGGCGTCGGTTGGGACATCGACCGCATCGTTGCCGGGAACTGAACCGGCGAGGTAGGCGTTTTGTGCGGGAGTGTTTGTTGAATTTGCGGCTGGTTCGAAACGCAGCGACTCCGTATTGAAGATCTCGTTGCTCGCGATCTCATTCCCGCCTGCATCGACTCCGCCTTCTACAAGCACGTTTCCGTCAACTTGCAACGTCGCTTTCTGTTTCTGACGTCCGAGACCGAGTCTTGCTGCTAACGTTGTCGCCGATTTGGTTTTGAAATCCCACAGCTCGACTCTGTTCAGCGCCTGGCCGTTGGCAGATATGCCGCCAACGATCAGCACACGTCCGTCGGTAAGCAGAGTCGCGGTGTGATGCGCGCGCGCGAAGGCTTGACCGGGCGAAGAGATCGCCTCAACAGTTTGCGCAATGGGATCGACGATCTCCGCGGTTCCAACTGTTTTGTTATCCGAACCCTTCCCGCCAACAATCAACACACGTCCATTCGGAAGCATCGTGGCGCTGTGCCAGGCACGAGCTTCATTGAGCACGATGGCCATTGGAAAGACATCGCCAGTGCGCGGATCGCTAATCGCGATTGTCGCTTTTGGTCCATCATTGTCCTGACCACCAACGATCAGCAGTCGACCATCAGCCAACAACGTGGACGTCTGGCCCGTCAGTACTCCTGTTTGCGACCTGGCAGGCATGAAGGGACGGCGCGGCTTGGCGGGTCGTGTTGATTTAGTGCCCGGCGCCCTCAGCGACGCCGTGCTCGACATGCTCATCGCCAGCAGCACCGCCGGATTAAACGCGAGCAGAAAACTCAAAGTGAGGACAAAGCCGTAGGTGATGAGCTTCTTCATGCTTTACTCCAGTTCGTAATCAATCAACATTAAGGGTTCGTAACACTCAGATTCAGGCTGCCCGTGTTGGCCCCACTCGGATCGACGGTAATGGTGTACGTGCCGGTGACGGAGAGCGTCTGAGTCGCCAGGTTGAATGCGCTGCCACAAGAGAAAGTATTCGTCATCGAAGTGCCGTCGGGTTTCAGCAGCGTGACGCGAACACAACTCATCGTGTTGCTGGTAACTCGCACGGTTGCTTGTTGTCCTGTGGTCCCACTGAAAGTCAGGATCGGATTCTGGCCCGGCGTTGTAACGCTTACGTTTACTGCCGGCCCACCGAGCGTCAGCGAACCAGTGGGATCGACGACGCCATACAGGTTCACATTCACCTGACCCGTCGCCGCTCCCGAAGGATCGACGAGCAGGGTGTAGGTTCCTGTAGTCGGCAGTGTTTGCGGTTCCATGAAGCTGCTGCTGCCGCAACTGAACACGCTCGCGAGCTGCGTTGCATCGGGCTTGAGAATCGCTATTGTCCAGCAACCGTTGAAAGTAGATGAAATACTGTTGACACTGACTCGCTGTCCCGCTGTCCCACTAAACGCGTACCGCCCCGTCTGACCGGGAGTGCCGATCGTCGATAGCACTGCGGCGCCATCGATCGCGATACTGCCGTTCACATCAACAACGTCGTAGGCGCTCACCGTCACATTTCCAATGCCCGCCCCCGAAGGATCGACGAACACCGTGTAGGTTCCTGTGGCCGGCAGTGTTTGCGCTTCCATGAAGCTGCTGTTGCCGCAACTGAACACGTTCGCGAGCTGCGAGCCATCGGGCTTGAGAAGCGCGACGTTCCAGCAACTCGTGAAAGTAGCTGAAACACTGTTGAGGCTGACTCGCTGACCGGCAGTGCCGTCAAATGTGAGCCGCGCATTCTGACCCGGCGTCGGTAATGAAACCGGTACGGCTGGACCATTCAGCGTGATCGTGCCGGTCACATCGTTGGCTTCGTAGAGACTGACAGTAACCTGGCCTGTTCCCGCGCCTGAAGGATCGATAAACAGCGTGTAAGTTCCGGTGACTGGAAGCGCTTGCGGCTCGATGAAGCTGCCGTTGCCACAACTGAACACGCTCGCGAGCTGCGAGCCATCGGGCTTGAGAAGCGCGACGTTCCAGCAACTCGTGAAAGTGGCTGAAGCGCTGTTGACGCTGATTCGCTGACCGGCAGTGCCATCGAACGTCAGCCGTCCGTTTTGACCCGGCGTCGGTAGCGGCACGTTGACTGATGGACCACTGATCGTGATCGAGCCCGTGAAGTCGCTAACGTCGTAGAGTGTGATCGACGCATTGCCGAAGCCCGCGCCGGTCGGATCGACGACAACCGTGTAAGTACCGGAATCAGGTAGCAATTGCGGTTCAACGAATGCCGAACTACCGCAACTGAAGGTATTCGCCAGTTGCGTTCCATCGGGCTTGTAAATGCCGAGGTTCCAGCACGTGCCGAAGCTCGCGCCCGTTCCGTTCAGACTAGCGCGCTGCCCGGCGGTGCCGGTAAATGTGAGCCTCGCATTCTGGCCCGGCGTGTCGGTCGTGATGTTGACGGTTGGACCACCGAAGTTGATGGTGCCCGTGATGTCGTTGACTTCGTAAAGATTGATCGTCGCCTGGCCGATCGCGGCGCCGCTCGGATCGACAAGTATTGTGTAAGTGCCGGTGGACGGCAGCGTTTGCGGATCGATGAAGAGCGTGCTGCCGCAACTGAAGAGACTGGTCAGTTGGGAGCCATCCGGGTTGTACAGTCCGACAGTCCAACACGCGCCGACTGTGGTGGAGCCTTTGATGCTCATGCGCTGTCCGGCTGTGCCAGAGAATGTCAACTTCGCATTCTGACCCGGAATCGTAGTCGTCACATTCACCGCTGGTCCACCCGGCGTGATCGTCCCGGTGACGTCGACAACGCTGTAAAGCGTCAGCGTCATGTTGCCGGTGGCAGTGCCGGAGGGATCGATCAGGATTGTGTAGGTGCCGTCTACCGGCAACGTTTGCGTGTCGATGAACCCGCCGCCTGTGTTGGCGCTGCCCGAGACCAGGACAGAACCATCGGGCTTGTAGATCGTGATGAAGCTCAAACTGATGGTCACACCTGTCATGTGTAGACTGACACGTTGGCCCGTCGTTCCTTCAAAGAGCAGCATCGCGACTTTGTTCGCGTTAGCGATCGTGATCGACTTCGTCTCGCCGATAGCCATCAGGCTGTAGGTGTCGACGTCGGCCGCGGTTAACGGCGGTGGTGGAACGAAGAAGTAATCGGTGCTGATTCCGGTTCCAGCCGGTGTCGTGTCGGAGATGTGACCTGATCTCGCGCCGGCAGGCACACTGGTAGTGATCGAGGTCGCGGTGGCGGCGCTGACGGGGGAGCGAGTGCCGTTGAAAGCCACGCGATTACCGGAGCTGGTAGTTTCGAAGTTACTGCCGGTGATGTTGACGGTGGTGCCGGCGGCGCCGATGTTTGGAGTAAAGCTCGTAATGATGGGAGCGTCGGAGCCAACTATAAACGAAGTGCTGCTCGTGGCTGTGCCGGCTGCGGTCGTGACTGTGATCGATCCGGTTGTCGCGCCGGCGGGCACGGTTGTCGAGATCTGATTTGGAGTTGAAGCACTGACCGTCGCGGTCGTGCCATTAAATTTCACGACATTATCAGCCGGCGTGGAGCTAAACCCGGTGCCGTAAATAATGACGGGCGATCCAATCGGACCTTTGTTCGGAGTGAATTCGATGATGGCCAATTGCGAAGAGCTGTTGCGCGAGATCGTCAGCAGATTTCCAACCGCATCGTACGTGTAAGTTATGGTCTCACTGGCAGGATCCACGACAGCCACGAGTCGTCCTAACTCGTCGTAGATATTTGTGAGTGGTCCAGCATCGACGAGACTGAAGTTCACTGTCGTCGCGCTGGGCGCTGACACCACCACGCCATTCTGAATTTGCGCGAAGTAGCGCGCGGCCGAGGCCCGCACGTCGTATGTGCCGGATATGAGTCCTGTGATCGAGTAACTACCATTTGCCCCGCTCGTTGCAGATCCTTTAACAACACCGGATTGCAATGCTTCAACCAACGCACCATTCAATGCACCACCATTGCTGGACTTGGTAATCGTTCCACTGATCGAGCCCACCGCGCCGACTGTGAAATTGACACCGTTGCTTGCAATTGCTGCGACTGTCACGACTACCGGGCCAGTCGTCGCACTTGCCGGAACGGGACACGTGATGCTTGTGTTGCTCCAACTCGTCGGCGATCCGTTGACGCCGTTGAATTTGACGGTGCTGGTTCCCTGCGTCGCTCCAAAATTGGAACCTGTGATCGTGACGCTTGTCCCAACTGGCCCAGCTACCGGCGAGAGATTGCTGATCGATGGAGCTGTTACTGGAAGTGGAACAGTGACGATCGAATCGTAGTTGCCGTTGACGACGCCTTCGATATCGAGCTCACCGTTGGTGTTGACGGTCGGCGCCGCAGTGACATTCACGCCTACCCAGACGAAAAAGCGATCGCTCGCAGTGATCGTGATGTTTGCGCTGGTAGTAGTTGAAAAGGTGTACTTCGTGAGTGTGGTGGTGAGAGCAGTCGCGCCGGTGGCCGTACCGAGCAAAGTTCCCGCGGCGCTGTTCAGATTCAACTTCGCGCGCGGAAAGATCGTGCCGGAGTTGGCGGTCTTTCTCATCCAGAGCGCGAACGTTATCGTCGAACCGGCCGGTATTGTTCCGGAGACATTCGGCACGCCGCTCTGAGTGTCAAACTGCTTGATGACGTATTCGCCGGCGGCGACGTTCTTCAAGTTCGCAGTCTGGATCGCGAGCACGGCAGCATCGGGATTCGCCGTCTGTAGTTGGAAAAGATTCGCGGTGGTCGAAGCTTCTCGATGGAGCCTGTAGGTGGCGGTCTGCGCGGCAGTAGTGACGGCGAAACTCAGCGCGAAGAGCAGGCAAAAGCCAAACTGATACGAATAACGCCGGCGCGCGTTGGAGCGGGCGATGAGTGCCATGCGTGGCTCCTTTTAGTTGAGCCTCGACCGCTCTTGCGCTAAGATGCCTTTACCCAGAATGCATCTTCGCTCAAGCTTGAGTCGGAGGTTGTGTTATTGAGTGGCTCCATTATCACCGCTACGTGATAATGGAGCTTTTGCTTTTTAGCTTAGACCTTATGTCTTAGATCTGACACAGAGACCTTCACACACAAAACAGAAAATTTTATAGAAGAGTCCTGGAAATCGCCTTTGAGGATCGTCGGCAACAGAACGTCCGGGAGGTTGGGAGCCGCACAAAAACCGCAGCGACCTTCAAATACGTGGGCGGGACTCTACTCCTAGTGCATTCGCCTGTCAACGACAATATTTGTCACTTCAAAATTTGTCTGCAACGGCTAATCACCCGACTGAGCTTTCTCTTATTTCGCCTGACAACCGACCCAATTGAAATGTGTAACGCACGATCACGGGCAGCCATTTATTCAACGTCTTCAGGGAGATATCGATCTTCTTATCGTCGCAGAATGTGTCGAGATCCTTGATAAGCTGGTCCCAGCTTTCCTTTAACTCGATGTCAATATCAACCGGATAATTTGCTGGCTTTGCGACAAATGTTTTCAATGTCAGACTTGCGTTCTTCGCGTATTGCAGTTTTAAAGCCCTGAAGAACGTGGGCGTCAGTTCGGGCTGGCCATGAGCAACACTTAGCAACACCAAAACGGCAGGGTATTCTGCCTGTCGACCGTTAGTCCCCTTAAAGGCTGCGAGCCGTTTGGCATCCAGCCCCGCTTTGATGATGCGGTAGATATTCACAAAACGCTTAACCGTGCGCGGACTCTTCCCGATTATGTCGCCGATCGCGACCATAAGGTTTCTTTCATTGACGTCCAGCAACAGACTGTCGGGCGAGAGATCAAACTCACTCGCTTTCGACTCATCATCGTGCTGGCCTGTCGTCTGGTCCGTCTGCTGTTTCACCGAACTACCGCCAAGGGCCGTCTGAGCCGTTTCGGTTTCCACACCCTGAGTAATCTCGTTCCTTTCATCAGACGAGGCTGGCGATGAACCAATCGTGGTCGATGTGGAACTCACTATCGACGGGACGACTGACGGTGTTTTCCCCGCTGTAGATATCGGAGCCAACTGGTCATCGGGGATCAAGCCTTTGAAAAGCTTTTCTGAATCACCCGGCTCCATTGGCTTGATCCAAAACGGTATTTGAAAGATCTTCTCGACGTAATCTCGAGGCGTCGCGGCTCTGGTCCAGCGAGTTTCTTTCTTACCGTTTGACTTTTGATCGTCAGGATCTTCGTCGAGCATTTCCGGATAGTGCTTGCGCAGCGCATGTCGGACCCAGCGCGCATCAACGCCGACAACCACTACGAACAACTCAAAAGCCAGAAGCAGATGAATTGCCTGCAACACATCGACGACCTGCTTGGGCGGACAGCGATCCAGATCGTCGATATAAAGCACAATCCGATCGATCCGATAGTCCTTCAATGTTTCTTCGACTTGTAGTTCGAATGTTTTGACCGGAAGCTCCTGACCGTTCCCCGAAGCTGAGGCGGTGGGCGCTGCGGTCGCAGCATCTGCAACTGCTTCCAGGCCGGTGTTTGCCGCGGCGGCGGCGTTGGTTTCACTGGCCTGGTCCTGGATCTGTTCTACCAAAGCACCGGCTAACTGCACGTCCAACGACGCTGAAGCTACTCCCGGAGCGGCCTGCTTTTCGTTGCGCTTCAGGATCTCCGCAACTGACTGGCGCAATTCCTGGTTGTCCTGATCGCGTAGCATGTCCGACAGTTTTTTGAAGTCTCTTCGGATTAGAGCAACTACGCCGAGCAGCTTTCGATAGTCATCACTCGAAGCACGCTCGCGGACAAAGTTCTCCAACACACGAGCCGGTTCCATTTCGCGCAGCGAGTTGAGGATCTCCGTCTTCTCTTTGTCGAGCTCTTTAACTCGCTCGGTCTCTTTATGAATCTCCTTCCCGACGTCGTCCACCTGCTTTTGCAGGTTTTCGACCTTTGCATCATGCTTGCTTCTTGCTTGCAAGAGAATCTTATCCAGTTGTTGCTCGCCCTGGTCCAACGTGTTCAATATTGTGTTGGCGGCGCCGCGTTTAGTCCGCAGCCAGGTGAGGATGCCTCCCAAAAAAGTCAACAGCGGAGTGACGCCGGTGATTGTTTGCTCTAAAAGCCGCGAACTGACAAGCCGGGAGATCAGGAAGGCAAGCACGAGCGGCAACAGAAAAGTCACGAGGACTATTGCGACGATGATCGCGAAGCGACGTTTATCCTTCTTCATCGCCTGGAATCGCCATTGTATGCGGCCCAGCGTACTGCGAGAGGCCCGCAGTTCGCGACTCAGTTCCTCTTCGCTGAGTTCTTTCTCGTTGAGAAGGTCGCGGGCTTTCTCAATTGCATCGGCAGCTTGCGGATTCGCGGCAATCAATCGCTTCACTTCGGGCCAGATACTCTCGCTTAGAACTTGAGTCAGCTCGACACGCGCGCTGTCTTGTTGGCGTCGAGCTTCCTGTAGCGCGTTGTTAGCGCGTTGATATTCTTCCTGTTTGGCCTGTGCGTTTTGTTCCGCCTTCCGCTGTTCCTCGAGAGTGCTGGAAAGTTTGCTGAGGAAAAGCTTTTTGCGTTTCTCTGCTTTCGCTTTTTCCTCCTTTTCCGAAAAGCTCAGGTTATCGAAAATGTGACTGACCAGGCTCGCCCACAGATTCGCTTCCACGTAGTGCCAGGCATTGAACTGGATCTGCACGATGTTTCCGAGAAAGGCAGACTTCTCGCCGGCCGGTTTGTTGCGCACTTTCGTCGCGATTCCTTCAACCGCCCGCTGCATTTGCTCCATAAAAGTGCTCTTGCCTGAACCCCAGTCACCGAAGATTCCAATTGAGAGCGGCGTCTTCACATCTCGCGCGGCGACGATATTGGCAAAGCCACGGACTTCGGCCTCAGTGTTCAGGTGATTGACTAATGAAGGTATGTCCGCATCGAGCAGAGGCAATTGCGGTTTGATTTCTGCGAGCGGAGTCTCCGGCGGTGGTTGAGGGACCGGTTGAAGTTCGATGAGGATTTTTTGCCAGCGCTCCAAATCATCTTCAGGATTCTTGTCGCTGTTGAGATAGTCATCGAGATAATCCTGCCGTAACTCATCAATATTGATTTGGACTCGCCGGAGGCGGTGCGCTGCTCCCGACCTTTCGTCAGTCGCGATCGTAATCAGTAAAGCGCCGATCAGATCACGGGCATAGATCTTTCCGCGGTCCTCGGTCACGTCATCGTGACGGACAAACGCGGCCACGCGCTCAGCCAACTCGAACACTCGCAGGGCTCGCCTGGTGAGTAGAGCGGTGCCGCGGTTGCGTTCAGGATTTCGCGGATTAATGAATGCCTTAAAGGCATTCTCATATTGGTTGCGGCGCTCCCCGCCCAGCCACTGAGACAGGAACTGCGAGGCGTTGTCAGGCTCGATGCCTTCGACATTGTGACCCATTTCCACTGCGGCAAACAGTAGGCAACTGCTTGTTACTCGATCTCGATTTTGTTCTCGTTGATTAGCGAACTCGCCGGCCAGGGTCAATATTAAGCGAGTGAGGATAGACATCTCGGACGGGCCCCGTTCCAAAAGCTTATCCACGGTGATGCCGGTCGGTTGGTCATCGAAGTGTGTATCAGATTCATCGGAAGACTGAACGATTGGATAAGGAGGGGCTTCCTCCCCGTGTTTCCGAAACAGGCGGTTTAAAGCAGCAGCCTGAATTTCGCTGATCTCAAATACTTCGATTTGCGGATTGCGTAACTCAGTAAGGTCGGAAAACGCAGGATCTTCCTCCACTTCCCGAGTCATGATGGGTTTCGCTATCGGTTTGACAAGAATGGGCCGAGGGACTTTTCCGAAGTCGATGAATTGGTTTTCGGGCGAACGCGCTCCTTTGAATGTGTCCTGTACGAACGTTCCCCAAGCGTAGAAGTAAGACGAATCCTCCTGGCGCCAGAAGTAAGCTACGTCAAATTCTTGGATCCCCATATCGACGGGGACGATCCTTGTTATCAACGATTGAGCTGAGAAGGAATCGTTTTTCTCGCTGTCCTTAAGAATCCAGTACTTGGTTTGTGAAGGATGGTCCATCATAGGCGTTTTGCTCCCTTGGGCGCAGTCTCACCGAATTTCAATGATTACGGGAGACGAACAGCGATGCGCGTTTGTGGTTTCGCGGATTGTGCTGTTCGCAAGACTTCGTCGCTGGTAAGCGCTCTCAAAAACTCGACGAGTTCATTGATCTCTTTTTCGTTTAGATTGAGTGCGTGCATTTTACTGTCGAGGTTTGGATTCTTCTGTCCACCCTGATTGTAAAATCTGATCACGTCAATCAACGTTCGCAACGATCCATTGTGCATGTAAGGACCAGTCAACTCTACATCACGTAAAGTTGGAGTTTTGAACGCGCCGATATCCTTATCTTCGAGCGTGACCAAAAAGCGTCCGAGTTCCGAAAACTCTTGTTGATGTGCGAACAAAGCAACTGGCTCACTTCGTCGTCGCAACCTGATTGCGACAGCTCGTTGACTCAGTTTCTCAAAATCCTCATCTCTCCCGGCGACGCCTGTGTTATGGAATTTGGAATCAGTAAAGACAGGCGACGACTTTGAGACTACGTGGCATTCGATACATCTCGCCTTGCCTCTGAAGAGCGCCCAACCGGCTTTCTGGTTTGCCGTAATCGCTTTTCGATCGCCTTTAAGAAAGCGATCGAAAGGAGAATTGACTGAGACTAAGGTCCGCTCGAAGGCAGCAATCGTTCTGGCGACAGTGTCGAGTGTAATACCTTCGCGCGGAAACAGACGTTGAAACATCGTTCGATACTCGGGAATCGAAGACACGCGCGCGACCAACACTGACTCATTCTCGAGACCCATCTCCACCGCGTTCAAGAGCGGCTGTTTCGCCTGCTCCTCGAGAGTGCGCGCGCGGCCATCCCAGAAATACGAGTTGCTGAGCTTCGCATTTAATAAGGTGGGAGCATTGCGTGCTCCGCTTTGATTTCTGACTCCGATCGCAACCGTGTCTCGGCTGGCAAACCCCATCGCCGGATCGTGACAACTGGCGCAACTCACTGTTCCATCTGCAGAGAGTCGCTTGTCGAAGAAGAGCTGTTGTCCGAGAGTAGATTTGTTGGTTAGTGGTTTGTCACGTTGCCCGAACATGAATGCTGCACACAGCAACACCAATACGCAAGCAACCGTAACTCGACCTACGTTTGATGATGTGTACTTCACGTGCAATTTCATCAGATTTGATTGTTAACGCAACCTACAGCCCGGCGGGCTGCGGGCCTTTCGATCTCGATGGCCGTCCTGTTGATGGTCGCTTTAGTCCCGCCGCTTCGACACGCGCGATCCTAAAGGAGAATCGTGAGACTCTCGGCGTAATGGCCCTTATAGCTGCGAACATCTCTGCTGAGTCGTTATCAAAGCCTAACAGAAAAGCCTCCAGTCGAGGCCAGTCAGCCGTCCGCTTCAAGTCTGTGTTCCCTTCAAGCTTATTCAAGAAGTTGATCACAGTCGGCGGAATTTCTCTGTTCCATGTCCAGTTTTCGAGCTCTTCAATTACATAAGGCGAAGTTGTTGGAGCGCCTGTGATAATTCCCAACAAGATCATTACTGCTCGGTACTCATAACTCGCTCCACCTTGAACAAACTTTTTAAGCCTCGCTGGAGGAAGACTCACTTTAATAAGACGGTAGCAGTTGAGAAATCTCTTGACCGCACGCGGCGAACGTCCGATGAGCTTCGCCAGGGAAGTCATGTACTCAATCTCTTTGTCGCCCAGGGTGAGACTCTGAGGAGATAAATCGATTTTCTCATCACCATCGTTCGGTTGGTTATCCGGGTGGACCTCACCGATATCGGACGGTTTCACTGAAAGATCGTCCCACATAGATTGACCCATAAGTTTAAGAACTTCAGCGCGGCCGTTCTTCGCTACCGGATCGTCAGGATGCTGATACATTGTCTCTTCGTAAGCGGAGAGGGCTTCATTAAATCGGCCCATCGCTTTGAGCACATCGGCGCGGCCGTTCTTCGCTACCAGATTGTCAGGATGCTGATAGATTGCCTCTTCGTAAGCAGAGAGGGCTTCCTCAAATCGGCCCATCGCTTTGAGCACATCGGCACGGCCGTTCTTCGCTACCAGATCGTGGGGATACTGATTAATTACCTCTTCATACGCAGCGAGGGCCTCTCGTTGAGCAATCTGTGAGTCGTCGTGAGTGAGCCCTCTCAAACGTGCTGATGTCCTATTATCCTCCCCAGCGGTGCTCACCGAAACAGTGTTGAGTTGGGCCAGAGTTTTCTCAGAGCGCTCCACATCTGAATTGCCAGGGGGCGTCTGAGCGCCATTTCCACTAGCGGCAGTTTCCTGCTCTACCTCCGTACTCTCCAAAACGGTCATTGATGGATGAGCACCTGTCTCTGTTCTCTTACTTCCGTCCAAGTGCTCGGCGACGGTGATGTCTGACGGCTTGTAACGGACCTGTTCGGTCAAACCTTTAATAAAAGTCTTGCATTGCGTTTCTTCCATTGGCGCCAGCCAGAACGGAATCTGGAATATCTTCTCGAGATAGTCGTGAGGCGTGGCTCCCTGCTCGCCTCGCTCATCCGAGTCGTCGTTGGTTTCTTTCTTCCTGTCGTCATCATCTTCCAGACGCAACCATTCGTAGCTTTCCTGAAGCGATCGTGTTACCCAGCGAGCATCGACGCCAACTACAACAACAAAGATCGGGAAAGCCAACAACAAGTGGATGGCTTGAAGAACCTCTACTACGCGTTGAGGCCCGCAACGATCAAGATCGTCGATGTACAGAATGATCCGGTTTATTCGATTTTGATGGTGAGTCTCCTGCCCTTCTTTCTCTTCTGTTCGCTGTTGGTCGAATAGATCACGCAGTTTTTCGAAGTCTCGACGGATTAACGCCAGCAACCCGAGGTGCCTGCGGTAATCGCTTGCAGCGGCACGATCTTCGATAAACTCCGCGAGGATCTTGCTGGTGGTCGTCTTGTTGATTTGATCCTCGAGATCAGTAATCTCACTTCGAATTGACTTCGCCTCGTTTTCGGCATCCACCACTGTCTTCGTGAGTGCGTTAACTTCGCCCTGCAGTTCCGCGATGCGTTTTTGCCGTTCCAGTTCAATTGCCTCGTCCTGGTCTTCCAGCGCCTTTAGCCCTTTCCGGAATTGATCCCAGGTCGGCTTTGCGGCGTTCAAAAAGGTAGCGATAAAACCAAGAGCTCCAACAACTCCGGCCGGAAGCTTGAACGCCTCTGGCACCTTGATTACCAAATACCCGCCCGCCAGAGGTATGAGTGCAAGCAACGCAGCGAAAAACCACCTTCTTTTTACTTTGGGATCGGTCCAGAAGAGCTTCCACTGCGTTGCGATTCGATTCCAAAAGGTCCTGGCGTTTTGATACTGCTTGCGAACGTCTCCTGCTGTTTGCAAGGCCGATGGTTGAATGCCGAAGCGTTGCAATAGCTTCTGGTCATCGTCACTGAAACGAATCGGTATCTTTAACTGATTCAGTTGGCTTTCTGCTTCACTGCGAAAAGCGGCCAGCGTGCTGGAAGCCTCGTCCTTCCTGTTCACGGCGTCGGCGGCCCGAGCGATAGCATCCGTTCGCTTGGCAATTAGTTCGGTTTTTCGCTCCTCGATCTTTGATTTGAGTTTCGATTCGATCTCTTTCTTAACGCCCAGCTTGTTCATCAGATCATCTCGACGGGCTTCGACGATGCTGGGCTTCTCTTTTTCACTCACTCTGAGATTTGCAAAAATGTGATCGACAAGGCTGGCCCAGAGATTCCCTTCAATGTAGTGCCACGCGTTGAATTCGATTTGGACGATGTTCTTGTAGTAGCCGATCTCGTTCTGCTTTTTCGGCGAGTTGCGCGCCGTACGTGAGAGCCGCTCAACTTGCTGCCGCATCTGACGCATGAAGTGACTCTTACCGGACCCCCAATCGCCGAAGAGACCAATCGAGAGCGGCGGCTCAACACTCCACGCTGAAACGAGCGACGCGAGCGCATTCACATCACCCTCGATGTTGAGAAGATCCTTGCCGCTCCAATAATCAGTCGCGAAGCCTGCCAGGATTGGCTGGAGAAACTCCTCAGCTTCAGATTCGACATGCTCTTCAATAGGGCTGGTCTCATCTTTACTGACAAGCTCAGTTTCGATTTCCGGGGACGACAAAGGACGATTGCCGACCGGTTCCACCGGTATTTCGGGGTCGACTGATTTGGATGACACTCCTTCAGATTGATCAGCTTCATCCAACGCAGCCGAGAGAACTGAAACGGGGATACCTTCGATATGTCCCTGAGCTTCTGAATCTTGCTCTGATTCCAGGCCAGTCGTAGTGGTACTTTTCGATTTCCTTCCATCAACCCGAAGGATGTTTCTCCACTCTGCGCGATCGTCAACAACATTTGATTTCTCAATGATGTAGAAGAATCGGCGGCGTAGCCCATCCAGGTCTGTGATTCCCGTCAAACCAGTGAAGGCGATTATCGGTCCCTGATAAGGCTTACCCATCAGAGCTGCTAACAGATGACGGGCCGCGATGCGACCGTCTGAAAGCGGCGGCCGAACATTCGGACCTGGCGGCTTTAGTTTGATGGTCCGGCGTGATATTGATGCCGCGACGTTGAGAACTTGAACGGCGTCGGGAGTCACGCGAAGAGATGGTCTGGTAGTTCCCTTTCGTGAACGGCGAGTCCTGCCTAGTGGGAAAGCAAACTTAAAAGCGTTTTCGTAGGCGGTTACGTTGTGCCTTGTTATCTCACTCCACAAAAATTGCGGCGTCTTTGTTTTGGACGGTGTAACTCGGCCGGCCTCAGCAAATGCAAACAGGAGGCCCTGAGCCGATATTGTCGTTCGACCATCCTCGTCCAGACCGAGATCTTTAGCGCCGTCGAGAATTTTATCCACCTCTGCGGTCCATCTAAATTTCTCCAACTCCTTTGCCGGCAAAGTGTCTTCAAGGCTTGATGAAGATGGAATCTGCTCATACGACGTTTGCTGTGGCGGTTCCGCGAGCCCGGCCGCCTGCAGAATTCGAGAGACGATGCTCTGTAACGTCGTCGCCTGCTCGGCGGGGCTTGTCTCAACAATTGGCTTCCCAATCGGCATCACCAGCCGGTCACGGAGGAAAGGGATGTCGTGCCACGGGCAGGCGTGAAGCAAGACAGGCAAAATGGTCAAGCCGTACTGCCTTTCCAATTCCATAACACGATCCGTTTCTTCCGTGCGAATCCAGGACGTGCGAAGGTAACTCGGCGATAACAGCACGACGAGAACCTCCCTCTCCATCAATTTTTCATCAATCCTGACCAGTTGACTGACCAGGGATGATGCCGATTGCGGCTCGTCCTCGACACGATTGAACATGAGCTGCAAATCAACATCGGTCGGAAAGAATGAAACGAGTTCGTCTTTCCACTTCTCGTCTTCCTTCGAATAACTGATGATGATTAATGGCGAGGCGCCAGTAGCTTGGCGCGGGCTTTCGGGCATCGTGTCCTCCCGGGTCGGGGAAAGCGGTGTTTAGAGCAACTGCCGGTTTGCGAGGCCAGCGTTGCTGAGAGATTTGTGATTGGAAAGAAGCTACTTAACAGCGGATATAGTACTGGAGCGGGATAAGCTGACGCTAGAACATTCTAAGATCAAACAAAATTGCGGTTAGCTAAGGGCGGTTTACCTCTGGCTCACGTGAGTAAATTGGTCGCTTTCCCCTTGGGACGACCAGCCGCCAGTTTTGAATTCGCTCAAATCAAACTCTTCGGCGATGATTCCAGCTATTTCCAGCATCTGCTTAGCCTCGCTACATTTTGCATGACTGGGGTTGTCGTACAAGTAGGTTCGGTACGTCTGATCCTTGTTTATTTCTACTACGTAGCTCACACCGTCAAAGATTTGAGTATTGCAGCCGATGGACAGTGCGTCAGGTAGCGTCAGTAACCCCGCCTGCGTTAGCTTTTGCCAGGCCGCTTCCCAGCCTGACTTAGGCGTCGCCAAGTTGCTGACTGTGGTGACTACACGCGGACCTCTCGAAATTCCGTGCAGGTGAAAGCCAGACCACTGACCGGACGAGTGGCGAAGAATGATACCGTCCTCTCCCGCACCGCCGAAGCCTGCCCAAACGCGGACTTCAAAATCATTACCCGTCATCTGACTGGCTCGAAGTTCAGCAATTCCTGACTCCGCCAATCGCTCATTAATCATCTTGAAAAAGATCGGTTCCCATCTAGCTTGCGGTGCAACTTTCGTTGCAGGCTCTTGACTCTTAAAGCACGCCGCGGGGCCTGTGCCAAGTAGAAGGAAAACAAGGAAACCAATAAATAATTGAGGTCTGAGCATATCTCATCTCAACATTAATAAATCTTCGGTTGAAATTTCTCTGCGAAACCTCTGCGTCCTCTGCGCCTCTGCGGTAAAAGAAACGACAAAGCATGTAAACCGCAGAGGCGCAGAGAACGCAGAGGTTTCGCAGAGTTGAATCAGGACACCAAATCTTCCTCTACAGACAGTTGTTGTACTCAGAAGGCGGAATGATCTTATTGGCGTTGTAGAACACGTACTCTTTACCATGAACAATCACGCCTATACTTCCTCGCTTGAGATACGTGTCGCGCACCCAAATATCGCTGCCCGGGCTGGAGTTCCACTTGTGCGTATGATAATCGAGGATAAACCGGCGCGGTCTGCTTCTTGGCAGCGTCTTCAGTAGCGCCCTGAATGCTTCAGGTTCCCCTTCCATATGACCTTCGGTCCCCTCCGGCGCTTTATTTATAAACACGTCTGTCGGGTAGTTTTCATCACTAAATATCCAACCGCCGTTCTCTTTCCCCGACTTCTGGCTTGCGTCCCAAGCGGCGTCGAAGGCCCCTGTAACGCTCGAGTTGGCCAACAGCTTGTTGATTGTCAAACAATTCGGATCCTGCTGAGCTGTTACTGCACCTACGAATCCTCCGAGACCGCCGGCCGCTCCAGTGCCGCCGGTGCCACCGGTGCCGGCACCACCACGCCCGCCTGTTGTTCCGCCACCACCAGTGATCGGCCCTCCACCCGGGTTGGTCATCCCAATTTCATTAAGAATTCTCTCGCGGTCACTTCTCGGAATCGGATCGGGTGGATACGTAATACACCAGCCGCCTTTTTCGTCAAACGTGCACGGAAGCAACCCGCTCGGATCGTTAAGATTCGTGGGATCGTTGTTGACGTATGCATAGCGATTTAAGCTTTGGGGATTGCCGATGTTTCCGCTAAGCGGATCCGGTGTGGTCCAACGTCCCGCAAAGCTGTCGTACTTCCTGAACTCCGTATGGTCCAACCCGGTAGCTTCATCGCGTTCGGTGAGTGCAAATCGCTGCCGCACTTTACTGGTGGAACCATACTTCTGCGTGGTCGTCCGCAAGCCGACGCCTGACCAGATCTCCTCCCCAAACGGCAGGTAGTCCTGACGCGAAATGATCGTGCTCGTGCCGCTGCCGCTGTTGTTCATTAGCGCCCGGGTCGATCCTTGCACATCGTTGAGGACATATTTCACATTCGCGCTCGTGCTGGTGCCGCTGCTCGTGGTCGGACACAAACGCACTACGTTGTTCTGAAATTCAAGACTGTAAGCAAACCCATTGCGCACGTGAGTGCGAGTGTAGCCATTGTTCAGGGCCGCCATCCAGTAATCGTAACCACCCGAATCAGGAGCGCGCTGAAGGAACGACTCATACAGATCGGTCACGAACACCGGGTTGCTAGTCCCGGGACTGGTGTACTCAGATGAAGTGAAGATAGCGTCGCCAAGACTCTGGGCCACTTTGATCAACTGGCCATTTCCCTGTGCCTGTCCCTGGGTCAGTTTTGCGGTCCATTCTGCTAACTCGGTCGAAGTGGGATTGCGATTAAGCGCCCCCTGGTAAAACGAGGTGATAAAGTCAGTAAAGGTCATGTAACACGTCGACGCCGCTTCGCTAACTGCCAGCAATTCTCCATCGCGATAGATGTTCTCGCGTTCTACGGTCGCCCCGTTGTAATCGGCTACAACTCTGCCGAAGACGTCATAAACCATGTTGCGCGTCACACCGTTCGACGTGGTCTGCACCCTTTGGCCCACGCAATCGTAAATCGAGGTTTGCGACAGATCGCTCGTCATTGCAGCTACTGAGAGTTGCCGGTTATTCGCATCGTACGTGTAATTCAACAGGCGAAACTTGGCATCCTGAAGAATGTTGCCCGCGTTGTCGTAAGTAACCGGTGTCGCACCACTGGTAATAAAACGATTTGTGTTCGCGTCGATGTCGCTCGATACCACCGCTGTGTAAGCAGGAACAACGCTGTTACCGCTACCTGACTGGAAACGGTTACCGAAACGATCGTAAGTGAACTGTTGTTGCCAGGTCGGCGTGCTGCCCGTTCCCTGCTGGAACTCAGCGGCGGTCGACAAGCGGCCCAGCTCGTCATAGGAGAAACGCTGGTCCCACTCTTTCGTACCTGACCCGTTGATTACGCCATCGATACGAGCAATCTGGCCGTTGTTCTTCGACTTGTCTACGCTGCCGTTGCTTTGTGTCACCTCGCCATAGAGATAGTCGTAACGCTGCAACTCCGCCCCACTGCTGCTCTGTTTCAATTTGATCTGGCTCACTTGCTGCGCGCTGTTGTAAGCAAGCGAATGCACTGCGCCATTGCCCCACGTCTCAGACAAGAGCTGACCACTGGCTGCATAGTTAAAATTAGACGCGAACGTAGTGGTGCCGTCGCTGATCTGGGATGGCCGTCCGGCGTTGTCGTAAGACTGCGTCACGACTCGGTTAGTTGGATACGTCTGAGTGGCGAGCATGCCGGCGAGATTGTATGTGTAACCAAGCGAATAGGTATTTGAGCCGGTTACCTGTTTCTGCACGTTCACACGGCCCATGACGTCGTAACCAAAGTAAGTACCCGTAGTCGAACTGCTGCTGCCGTAAGTCATGGCAATCAGCCTGCCGTTAGAGGAGCCTTTCGTGTAACTCGGCGCGCCGCTGGGAAGTGTTTGCGAGTCGTAGAAGTAACGCGCATCAGGCGTCGAATCGGAATAATCGATTAACGTCAACCGGTTCAAGCTGTCGTAGGTGTAATCGGTATTGATGCCGCGCGCATCAGACGATCGAGTAATCAGACCGTGAGAGTTGTATTCGACCTTGCGCGTCCACGTGCCACTCGTATTGACCGAATCACTGAGATTGTAGGAAGAGTTCGGCGTTTGTTCGACCTGCTTTTCGCGAATCATGCGCGACAGTGAGTCGTATTTGAAATACCTCGCCTGCCCACCTTGTGTGACTTTCACAAGATTGTCGAGCGCGTCATAGGTGTAATCGGTCCTTTGATTCGGCGTACCAACCGCACCCAAACCCGACGTCGTGGGTTCATCCAGACGAATCAGACGCCCCAGACCATCTCGCACCTGCCTTCTTTGCTTACCTGCTTGATCGGTGACTGTGATTACCTCACCTTCATAAGTCGTCTGAATATTGCTCGTAAGTGAAGGATTCGCGTCATCACCACGCGGCGATGTCACCTGTGTCACACGGCCCAAACGATCGAAAGTGCTCGTAGTCCAGATGCCTGACGGGTTAATCGAACAGGTGCCATAGCCGTTGGTGCAGTAGTAGGGATTGCTGCTCCGGTAGGCACGTCCCATCTCGTCATATTCGATATCGCCGACTGTCCAGCCATCAGTTGAGGTGTAGTTATCAAACGTCTGCGTTACCGCACCGCGTCCATCGAAGTATCGTTTACTATCGACATAACGAGTGCCGTCGAGTTTGATAGTCGTCACCATGTTTGAGTGGTACCGGCCGGCGTAGTCGGGGGCGAGTGCATTTGAATAGTCGTAAGAAGTCTGCCCACCGTCGGGTAGAGTTACGTAGTCCAGACGCAAAGTGTCTGAGTTGTAAAAGTAACTTGTCTCCTGGGTATTGGGATCTGTGATACTACCAACCAGACCGGTGTTCATGTCGTACTCAATGCTCGTCGTCAGGTGCAGCCCACCTGGATTTCCTTTGGTAACCAAAATCGGATACGCGTAGTCGTCATAGCCGGTCGAGTAGGTGATTGACTTTGACTGACAGCAATCCACTTGCGCGGTGATGACGTTACCGGCTATGTCATAGCTGTTAGCGTGAGTGATGGTGTTCGAGGTGCTGTTGGCATCCGGATATGAAGTTACGCTGGTAATGTTTCCGCGATAATCTGTGTTCATATCGTATGGAGTGTAGAGATCAACCAACTGCCACTCCCAGTTGAAACAACCAAAGAAACCAGTCTCGTTATAGCCCCACTCCGTACACACCCAATCCCACACCTCCTGCCATTCCTGATACGGATCGAATGCCGGGTCATGCATGACGATGTCATCCCGTCTGGTCATGTTTACGTTTGAAGCGCCGTAATCGTCGTAGGTATAGTCAATGCGGTATGCCGGAGTTGAAGAACCACCCGGAAACACTTTCACGCTCGACGGTAAATGCAACAAGCGGCGATTCAGATAGCCCGCAGATGTCACATAGGTGGTTTCGGTTTTGCGAAGTTCGGTGCTGGAGATCGAGCCGTCCGAAGTGAAGTCTCTTTCACTCACCCTAAAGACATTGTTGTAAGGCGTGGCGGAATCGTAAGTGAAGACCTGAGCCGTAGTCTTGCCTGCTTCATTTGTGGTTTTGAAACTGGCGACCCGCGGCGTACCGTTGGCGGAGTTCTGCTCCCAACCGATCACGGTCTTCGCATAAATCACCGAAGAGTACTGTATGCTTCTTTCAGTAATTAACCCGTCATTCCACGCGCCCGGATTCTTGATACTCCTCACTTCTGAAATCGTGAGGTCGGGCGCGGTGACAGTCAAAACTTTTTCGGTGCTTGTTTCCGACGTCGCAAACTGGTAGCGCGGCGCGCTGCCGCCATTGGTGCGTCCGGCCCATTCGTCATCGCGATACGTAAACGTCGGGACATCTGAAAGAGCACCGGCAGAAACCGGGTAACCGTAAGTCGTCGTTGCAGCGGTCGTGTTAGTGCCTTCGGTAACCGTTCCAATAGCACTCAATGAGTCAGTACTCACCGTCATGCCATGAAACTTCTTTATCTGATAGATCATTCCATATTGCGAATAGTCAAAGCGATAACCGACGTCGCCGCTGCCGGTGGTATTCCCTTCACCACTTGCCGGCAGGTAAATGTATTTGATCACACGCGCTGTGGCCGGCTTGCTGACGTTTATGCCGGAGCCGAACAAACCTGACGGCAGAGTCAGCGTATCGTAATAAAAACGCATCACCTGGATATCGCTTTGTCCAACCAGCCCTGGCCGGGTAATGGCGACTAACTCATTATTGGAGTCGTAGTAAAAGCGAATGTAACGGCCCAGCGTGTCCTGAATCGTGCTGATGCGTGGTCCAACGCCGTTCTGGTAGCCAATCAGAATGTAGTTGCCGTTGCGATCGGTAACTTGCGTCGGATAACTACGTTGGCTTCCTGCGGCGCCATACAAAACACGTGTGCCATCGGGATAGAAAAGCGTTCCCCAGCCACTGCCACCAGTGAAGGTAATGAAGCTGCCGTCGTTGGTCGCATAGTTGCCGGAGCCGGCAGATACGAGCGCGTGCCGGGTGCCGTTGCTCTCGGTAAGCGTGAAGCCCGCGCTCCCTTGATCTTCAATTTGCCCATAGCCCAAACGGAAGCCCTGGCCCGGGTACCCCGAATCGACGTCGTAGGTCATCCACGTTGCGCCATTCGAAGGGTTAGTCGATTTATGCCACAGCAAACTGTTGTAAAAGAGTGGCAATGACAGGTCGAGGCCACGTCCGGGCAATGACACGACCGGTAGCTTGAAGCCGAAGTTCCGATTACCGTTTTCAGTGACCGGCACAGATGACGTCGCCTTCATCGCTACTTGTTTGGTCTTGCCCGGTGGCGTGCCGGTCAGGTTGTTGGGCTCATAAAGCGAACTCGTTTCGTTATCCGGCAAGGGATCGTCATTCGCATCACGAATAAATGGCATCACTCCTGATGGTCCAACCAACTTGCCGATGGCATGAGCTCGTTTCCGGCCTGGTTCCAGCTTTCGCGCGATCATGCCGCTGTTCGCGCTGTTTGCAAGGATTGCTTGTGGCTTTGAATCCCTGGTTGAATCCACTCGTTTCTTGCCACCGTACGGCTCCTTCGTACCCTCCACCACCTTCACCTTTACTGTCTTCTGAGCGCTTCCGATTCGCGCCGTTAGCGTGGTTTCGCCTGGCAATCCAGCCGTCACCGCGCCATTCTTGCGCACAAAGATCACTCGCTTGTTGCCTGATTCCCACTTAACCTTAAGACCATGGATGGCCTGTCCCTCCTGGTCCAACGGAATTGCCATCAGCAACATCGGTTGCCGCGAGCTCAACTGAATCTCGCTGCCAACGTTTAGTTGGATGGAGGCAACTTTTGCTTCGCGTTCCGCTTTCGATTGCAGTGGCGCTGAGCGCACTCCTTTCCGTTCGCGATTTCTTTCGTCATTACCAGATATTCTCCCCCAGAGGTTCCCCGCAAAGGCATAGCCCATCGAGTGCAGCATGGCCGCGCCAACCGGCTTAGGAATCAGCAACGCACTCAAGATGGTGATTAACCCGACGGAAACGATCTTTCGCGATGAGACACGAGAAATGCGACGAGGGTGCTTTGACATGAGAGAACTCCTGTTTGTGGCCGTGAATGATTTAAACAGACCTCGGCCTTAAGGTTCAGATAGCTTTTAAGAGATTATTCGCGTGTGCGAACTAGCCTGGTTTGGGAAACTAGCTCACGCGAACTTACGACAAGCGTCGTTGCAAAATGGGGAGTTCCTGGACCAATTCAACCCTTTGGTAGCGGCGAATACTACTACTAGCTTGGACCAAAGGGCAAGAACTCTTTTTGCAATGTGGTGTCCTAATTTCAGATTAGGACACTACCAATTCAATCGATGTATCATCGAGCACGCGAAGGTAGCGGGCTTCGCCAAATAGGTATTGAAGATTCGCACTACCCTGGCAGTGTTTACTTTTTCGAGTAGATTTTATATGAGGCAACGAATACCCTTTGGAGTAGATTTTCAGTGAGTCAATTCGCTAGTGCGTGACGGGTAGCAACTCTACATGAAACCGAGGCTGGTTATGAACCCAGGTGCGTGGGTTCGTTTCCATCAGCATACAAAGGACATTTGTAATGAAGAGATCAACTCGAAACAGGCTCAAATGGGGACTTAGATTTATCCTCTTGATAGGGCTGTGTGGCACTGGCACAACTACGAGATCGCAAGCTCCGACGCAGAACGACGGACTGTTGCAGGAGCCGGTACTTCGCATCGAGACGGGGATGCACACTGCTGCCATTACGGAAATCAGCATAGATGCAGCGAACCGCTTTCTGGTTACGGCTTCATACGATAAAACCGTCCGACTCTGGGAATTACCGACTGGCCGCTTGCTGCGCACCCTGCGAGTACCAATTGGTGAAGGTAATGATGGCAAGTTGTACGCAGTAGCTATATCGCCTGATGGCGGAACTATAGCCGTAGGCGGGTTTACCGCCAGTGCCAGAGACGGGGGCTCAAACATTTATCTCTTCGACCGGGCGACAGGTACTTTGATTAAGCGAATTGGTGAGCTTCCGAACGTCGTCACCTATCTCACTTATAGCCATAACGGACAATATCTCGCGGCGACGCTAGGGGACGACGGTTTTCGGATCTACTCGAGCGAAAGTTACGCGCTCGCAGGAGAGGACCAGGCGTGCGGCGATTCAGGCCTAAGCGCAGATTTCGATCGAGCGGGAAGATTGGTTACAGCGTGTTATGACGGCTTCATTCGCCTTTATGCGCCTGTGGCGGACGGTCCTCCACAACTGCTCTACAAACGGAAGATATCAGATGGGCAACCCGTCTCTGTTAAATTCTCGCCCGACGGATCCAGAGTAGCAGTGGGCTTGGGAGATTCGGTTAAGGTGGCAGTGCTTGCAGGACGAGATCTCACTCCGCTCTACACGCCAGACACATCCGGGATCTCAAATGGTGACTTAGCACATGTCGCCTGGTCGGCAGATGGCAAAACGCTTTACGCCGGCGGCTTATATGTTGACCCGTCACTAAGTGCGAGCAGCCGAGTCATCCGCGCGTGGACGGACGGTGGGCGGGGCGACTACCGCGACGTCGAGGCTGCACGTGACACGATTTCGCACATGCTCCCCCTCAATGATGGCGGAATTATTTACAGTTCAGGCGACCCGGCCTTCGGCATCATCGACGGAAGCGTCCGGCGAACCCTATTCGTTGCAGCACAAAAAGCCGACTATAGAGTTGGTCAGTCAAGCTTCCTCATCTCATCGGACGGTACAGGCATTCAATTCGGTTATGAACTATTCGGTCAGGCTCACGCACACTTCTCGGTCACTTCCCGGCGCCTGGATATGGGGACGGCGAATAGCGACTGGCACGCACCTATAACTAAAGCAAAAGGGCTGGTAATTACCGATTGGAGAGAAGCATTTCCGAAGCTCAACGGGAAGACACTGACTTTCCGTCCGAATGAGCTCTCCCGCGCTCTCGCGATAGCACCCGACAATCGAGGCTTTTTGATAGGAGGAAGTTGGTCGCTTAACCTCTTCGACCGGAGGGGCAACCTACTGTGGAGGGTACCAGCTCCCGAAACAACGTGGGCCGTCAACGTCACCGGCGACTCTAAGACGGCTGTCGCAGCGTTTGCTGATGGCACCATCCGCTGGTACCGGATGGAAGATGGGC
>Ga0134121_10001285_pt1 | contig 23882 bp, 29 predicted proteins | sample KB301_FD_96463 | JGI IMG/M metagenome (GOLD analysis project Ga0134121, IMG submission 96463) | Terrestrial soil microbial communities without Nitrogen fertilizer from Kellogg Biological Station, Michigan, USA - KB3-0-1 | ecosystem: Environmental > Terrestrial > Soil > Unclassified ... | reverse complement strand
GGCCACCAGCAGGGTCTCCATCGCGTTGCACACGCCGTAGCGCTGGGTCTTGGCGTTGTCGGCGATTTTCACCGCCATGTCCGGGTCGGCGCTGTCGTCGACGTAGACATGGCAGATGCCGTCTAGGTGCTTGATCATGGGGATGCGCGACTCGCGGGCGAGGCGCTCGATCAGCTCCTTGCCGCCGCGCGGCACCACGATGTCGACGTATTCGCGCAGCGTGATAAGCTCGCCGACCGCGGCGCGGTCGGTGGTGTCGACGAGCTGGACCGCGGCTTCAGGCAGCTCCGCGCTCTTGACCCCGGCGCGCACGCAGGCGGCGATGGCGCGGTTCGACCCCAGCACTTCCGAGCCGCCGCGCAGGATGGCGGCGTTGCCCGACTTGAGGCACAGCGCGGCGGCGTCGGCGGTCACGTTGGGACGCGACTCGTAGATGATCGCGATTACGCCGAGCGGAACGCGCATGCGCGCGACCTCGATGCCGGTCGGGCGTTTGACGCGCTCCGAGATCGCGCCCACGGGGTCGGCGAGCTTCGCCACCTCTTCCACGCCCTCGGCCATCTGCTCGACGAGCTTCGGCGTGAGCGTCAGGCGGTCGACGAAGGCGGCGTCGCTCCCCTTGGCGCCCGAGACGTCGGCGCGGTTCGCCTCGAGAATCGCGTCCCTCCGCGAGCGGATCTCGGCGGCGATGGCGTGAAGAGCGCGGTTCTTCTGCTGGGTGCCCGCGCGTGCGAGTGCTCGCGAGGCTTCTCGGGCCTGCCGGCCGAGCTGCCTGACGTGTTCGCGGGGGTCCATCGTTAAATGTTAACCGAGGGTCCGCGCGAGCTTCAGGAACTCGTCCCAGGGCTGCCCGGGGCCGACCCCCTTGATCGCACGGTCTATTCCCGCAGCGTGAGCGAGGGCGCGCTGCACCGCCTGCGGCCGCACCCGGCTGGCCGCGGCCTTCATCGGCCGTTGGCGCGGACCCCAGACCCGGTTCTCGCGCATGAGCTCGTCGACCGACCTGCCGGCGGCGGCACCTGCCTGGATGCGCGCGAGCGCGAACAGCTCCTCGCTCAGGGTCCACAGCACGAGCGTTGGCGCCTCGCCTTCGCTTTTCAGCCCGTCGATGATCCGCAGGTAGCGCGCGGCGTCGCCGCCGAGCAGCGCCTCGCCCGCGGCGTAGGCGTCGTAGCGCGCCACGTTCGCCACCGCTTCGCGCACCGCGTCAGCCCCGAGCTCGCCCTCGGGCGCGAGGAGCGCCAGCTTCTGCACTTCCTGGTGCGCGGCGAGGAGGTTGCCCTCGACGCGATCGGCAAGGAACTCGAGCGCCTCGCGCGGGGCGCGCTGGCGCTGGCGCGCGAGGCGCTCGGCGATCCACGCGGGGAGGCGCGAGCGCTCGAGCGGCCACACGTCCACCACCACCCCGGCGCTCGACAGGGCTCCGAACCACGCGCTCGACTGGCTCATGCGGTCCAGGCGCGGCAACGACACCAGGAAAAGAATGTCGGGGCTGGGGCGCTCGCAGTACTGGGCGATGGCCTCGCCGCCCTGCGCGCCGGGCTTGCCGCCGGGAAGGCGCAGCTCGACGATCTTCTTTCCGCCGAAGAGCGACAGGCTCGCGAGCGAGTGCGCGAGCTCGCTCCAGTCGAAGCTCCTGCCCGGCTCGAACACCTCGCGGTCGGCGAAGCCGCGCGCGCGCGCCGCGGCGCGCACCGCGTCCGCGGCCTCGAGCGCGATCAGCGGCTCGTCGCCGTGGACGACGTAGATCGGGCCGAGGCTGCGCCCGAGGTGCGACTCCAGCTGCTCGGCGCGCAGCTGCACGCTCAGGCCTTGGGCTTCTGAGCCGAGGACAGCCGCCGCATGATCTGCTGCACCATGTCGCCCTGCATGTCGCGGTAGAGGAGCTGCTCCTCCGATTCCTTCGCCAGCACGTCGGCGTCGTCGTAGGTTACGTCGCGCGTGAGCTCGAGCGTGCTCTGCGGCACGTAGTTGTTGCCCTTGCCGTCGTGCACGCGGAAGCCGACGCGGTAGCGCAGCCGAAATTCGCGCACCCGCCCGGCGCCGGTGAGCGAAAGGATCTCCTTGGCGCGCGTCTCGCCGGTGAACTCGAGGATCGCCTCGGCCTGTTTCGGGTCGCTTACCAGCTTCACGTTGCTGCCGGCGCGGAGGTTGCGCGCCAGGTCGAGCGCGATCCCTGTGGTCGCGTTCGGTACGTACACGCTGCCGAACGGCAGGTCGGCGGTGCCGCGCAGGTGGAACCCGCACCCGGCGAGCGCCCACGCGAAAAAGATGACGAGGAGTTTTCTCAAACGACCAGGTTGACGAGTCGGCCCGGGACGACGATCACCTTCTTCACGTTCTCGCCGGCGACGAACTTCTGCACATTCGGGTTGGAGAGCGCGAGCTTCTCGATCGCCCCCCGGTCGGCTGCCTTCGGCACGCGGATCGAGCCGCGAAGCTTGCCGTTCACCTGCACCACCAGCTCGATCTCGTCCTGCTCGAGCGCCGCAGGGTCGGGGTCGGGCCAGGGCGCGCGCAGGATGTCGTCGCCAAACCCGAGTTCGCGCCACAGGTGGTGCGTAAGGTGCGGCGCGATGGGCGAGAGCAGCCTGAGCAGGATCGAAAGCCCCTCCTCGGTGGTCGCGTTCCAGTCGTCGATCTCGTCCAGGGCGTTGAGGATCTTCATGCAAGCCGAGGCGACGGTGTTGAACTGCTGGCGTTGGATGTCGTAGTTCGCCTGCTTCAGCTCGGTATGGATCCGGTAGCGGATCTGCCGGTCGACTTCCTTGCTCCGAGTCGCCCTGGAGAAGCGATAGGCGAAAGCCCAGACCTTGCGGAGGAAGCGGTACGAGCCCTCTACGCTATCGTCGCTCCACTCGAGCGTGTTGGTCGGCGGGGAGGCGAACATGGTGTAGAAGCGCGCGGTGTCGGCGCCGTAGAGGTCGATGAGAGCCTGCGGGTCGACGCCGTTGTTCTTGGACTTGGACATCGTCCCGATCCCGTCGTAGACCACCGGCGCGCCGTCCGAGGCACGCTTCGCCGAGACGATGTGGCCCTTGGAATCGCGCTGCACCTCGACATCCGCGGGATTGACCCATTCGCGCCGGCCGCTGGCGTCGGTGTAGTAGGACTCGGCAAGCACCATGCCCTGAGTCAGCAGGTTGGCGAACGGTTCGTCCACGCCCTGCATCAGCCCGGTCTCCTCGACCATCACGCGCTGGAAGAAGCGCGAGTAGAGCAGGTGCAGGATGGCGTGCTCGATCCCGCCGATGTACTGGTCCACCGCCATCCAGTAGCCGGCGCGTTCGTCGAGCATCGACTTGTCCTGCCCTGCGCAGGCAAAGCGCGCGAAGTACCACGACGAGTCGACGAACGTGTCCATCGTGTCGGTCTCGCGCTTCGCGGGCTTGCCGCACGCCGGACACTTGGTGTCGACATAGGCAGCCAGCTTGTTCAGCGGATTGCCGGTGCCGTCGGGCACCAGGTCCTCGGGCAGCACGACCGGCAGGTCCTGGTCCGGTACCGGCACGTCGCCGCAGCTCGGGCAATGCACGATCGGGATCGGCGTGCCCCAGTAGCGCTGGCGCGAGATGCCCCAGTCGCGCAGGCGCCATTGCACCTGCTTCTCGCCCAGGCGCTTTGCCTTCAGGTCGGCCGCGATGGCATTGGTTGCGTGTTCAAACGACAGACCATCGTACTTGCCGGAGTTGATGCAAACCCCGTACTCCGCGTATTCGGGCTTCCACGGCGGCGGCACTGTATCGCCGAGCGGATGGCGGATCACCGGCTTGATCGGCAGCTTGTAGTTGAGCGCGAACGCGTAGTCGCGCTCGTCGTGCGCCGGCACGCCCATCACCGCGCCTTCGCCGTATCCCATCAGAACGTAGTTCCCAACCCATACCGGGATTTTTTCATTTGTTATCGGGTGAGAAACATGGAGGCCGGTCGGCATGCCCTTCTTCTCGATCTGGGCGAGGTCGGCCTCCATGACCGCGCCTTTCCTGCATTCCTCGACGAACGCGGCCAGCTTGGGGTTGTTTCTAGAAGCCACCACCGCAATCGGATGCTCGGCCGCGACCGCCATGAAGGTGGCGCCCATTAGCGTGTCGGCGCGGGTGGTGAAAACCCAAAGAATGCTTTTCTTCCCATCTAAAAGATATTCAAAACCGATTCGAACGCCCTCCGACTTGCCGATCCAGTTCTTCTGCATCAGCTTCACCTGCTCGGGCCAGCCGGGCAGCTGGTCGAGCGCCGAGAGCAGCTCCTCGGCGAAGGCGGTGATGCGGAAGAAGTACATCGGGATCTCGCGCTTCTCCACCACCGCGCCGGTGCGCCAGCCGCGTCCCTCGATCACCTGCTCGTTGGCGAGCACGGTCTGGTCGACCGGGTCCCAGTTCACCACCCCGGTTTTCTTGTACGCCAGCCCCTTCTTGAACAGGCGGGTGAACAGCCACTGGTTCCACTTGTAATAGCTCGCGTCGCAGGTGGCGAGCTCACGCTGCCAGTCGAGCGCGAAGCCCAGGCTCTGCAGCTGCTTCTTCATGTAGGCGATGTTGTCGCGCGTCCACCTCGCCGGCGGAACCTTGTTCGCCATCGCCGCGTTCTCGGCGGGCAGGCCGAAGGCATCCCAGCCCATCGGCTGAAGCACGTTGAAGCCGCGCATCCGGTAGTAGCGCGTCAGCACGTCGCCGATGGTGTAGTTGCGCACGTGCCCCATGTGCAGCTTCCCCGACGGGTAGGGGAACATGGACAGGCAGTAGAACTTGCGCTTCGCCGGGTCTTCGAGCGAACGGAACGAGCCGCGGCTCGCCCAGAACTGCTGGGCGTCACGCTCGACTGCTGCCGGATCGTACGCGTCTTGCATCGGGCCTTTGCGCGAGGGAGCGGCGGATTATAGCGTCGCGTATCCGCCTCTCCGTTGCCCGTCGACGCGCGGGTCCCCCTTCAATAGTAGGTACAGTCGAACGAAACCGCCCCCGCTCTACAGACTGCCGGCGCCCCCTCGTCGTCCTCCGGCGCGGGCGCCTGCACGTTCTGCGCGAACGCGAGGGCGAATCCGTCCGTAAGGATGGCGGGAAGCTCGGGCGCCTGCGCATCGGAGGCCCCCAGGCCGAGCCCGGCGACCAATGCGACCAGCGCCAGGATCACGGCCAGCCCGGCAACTCGAATGTCGAGTTTCATATGGCTCTCTCCATGTGAACGCACCGGTGCGGCGTGCCGGCGTAACACGGCCAGCAACGGCTGCTGCTGGCGACTCGAAGTATCTGGAGGGGAGGCCGCGCTGCCTATCAAGCAGAGGTGCTACCGGCGCTACTACGGAAGCATTACATCCCGAGGACGCGCACGATGTATTGGTTGCGGAAGACTCCGTTCGGATCGAGCTTGCGGCAGATGCGCTTGAACGTGTCCAGGCCGGGATAGGCGCGCGCGGCCTCGGCCGCGCCCAGCGGGTAATGCTTGCCCCAGTGCAGCCGCGCGTTAAAAAGAGCGCTCATGCAGCGCGCGAGCCAACCGCAGTACGCGTAGTACTCGGCGCGCGCCTCGGGCCGGTGGTAGGTGAAGACCGAAATCGAGTAGAGCGGCTCGGAGGTCGAGCTGCCCATCGAGACCAGGGTGTCTTCGGGAAGCAGGCGCCGGATAAAGAGCGGGTAATGCTGGGTATAGGAACCGCGCAAGGCGAGGAGCTCCTCGTGCATGCGATGGGCCTCCAGCTTCTCCCTAGTCCGGGGCGCCGGCGCAGCTGGCTCTCCGGCAAATACGTCGGTCGCGTAGCGCAGGACTTCCAGCGCCTGCGCGAGGCACGATTGCGCCACGAACATCTCCATTTCCTCGTGGCGGAAGTAGTAATGGCCCATGGTGAGGACATGCTCAGCGTCATCGACCCGCGTCACACCCTTGAGCAACAGGTGCGGGGTCAGTCTGAGCGCCGCCTTCACGATCCGGCTGCCCGCCGCGGCACTGAGCTTGACGGCGAGATGGAACAGGACGTCGATCCACACGGTGTTGTAGAGGCGGAAAAGAACCGCTTTGAAGCGCTCCGGAAACGCGCCGCGCGATCCCCGAAGCGGCTTGCGCTCGAACACCAGGTATTTCCAAGCGTAGGGCACGAACGCGAACTGGGTGAGCGGATGCTCGCCGTACCGGGCAAGCACGCGCTCGAGCTCCGTCTCGCCGGTCACTGTTTCCTCGACCCTGTACTTCGGCACTGTCACGAGATCGAGCGACAGCACGATGCCGGTACAGCCGAGCCCGCAGCGCGCCGCGCGCAACTCGGCGCCGTCGGTGTACTCGAAGATCGCCGGCCTGCCGGTGCCGGGATCGTACGCCGCGAGGCGCGCTCCGGCCACGAAGTGCGAGAAGCTCTGCATGCCCGAGCCGTGGGTGCCGGTAGATACGGCGCCCGAGATCGTCTGCCGCTTGATCGCCCCGAGCGTGGGAAGGGTACGGTCGCTCGTCGCGTGGAGCCGATCGAGCAGCGCCTGCAGGCGACAGCCGGCGCCGACCTGGGCGAGTGTCGCGCCGTTCTTTTCGAAGAGCCGCAAGTCGGCGAGCCTCGCCAGGTCGAGCGAGACGTCATTGCTCACCGCGATGTCGCTCCACGAATGTTTCGAGCCGACGGCGCGGAGGCGGCCCTGCCGGTGCCGGTCGAGAATTTCGAGCACCTCGGCCTCGCTCGCGGGCTGGTAGCAGAGCGATTCCCAGGTTTGGTTGCCGCCGAAATTGGTTTGACGGGTCTTCACCGCTGTACAGGTTACGCAGGTTGGCTGCGCCCGGGCGATACCACCTTCGTGTTATTGACCGGCTGGTTGGCCGGCATGGTAGCCTGATCCGGGAGTCCAGTCGGCCGCCTGCGAGGGAGCGCATGCCCGAATCCGGTCTGAACATGTTCAAGCCGCTCGAGATCAAGGGCGTGCGTTTCGCGAACCGCATCCTGCGCTCGTCGATGGGCGGCCGCGGCGCCTACTACGACGGCACCGTCAACAACGCCTGGAAGAACTTCGAGGTGCGCTTCGCGCGCACCGGCGTCGCCGCGATCATCTCCGCCACCATGGACGTGGACGACAAGCGCCTGTCGCCACTCGAGTACCCCAAGATCAGCCACGACAAGTTCATCGAGCCGCTGCGCAGGGCGGTGCGCGCGGTCCAGGCCGACGGCTGCCGCTACATCATGCAGATCGGCGATCCCGGCGGCCACACCCAGACCAGCCTGCTGTCGCAGCCCGAAGACGGCAAGTCCGCGTCGGGCTGGTTCGACCTCTTCTACGGCTATCGCAACCGCGCCACCGCGATGACGACCCGGGAGGTCGAGCAGGAGGTGGTCAAGTTCGCCGAGGCCGCGCGGCGGGTGCGGGAAGTCGGATGCGACGGCGTAGAGGTCACCGCATCCAAGGGCTACATCATTCACCAGTTCCTCAATCCGTTTACGAACCGGCGTACCGACCGCTTCGGCGGGTCGGTGGAAGCGCGCTTCCAGTTGCTGAAGGAGGTAGTGCTGGCGGTGCGCGAGCGGGTCGGCAACGACTTCCTCTTCGGCGTGCGCCTGTCGGCGAAGGACTTCAACTACCTGCCGGTGCTCAATCTGCGCTGGCCGCTGGTGTGGCCGCTGCGCCACTATTGGATGGGCAACTCGCTCCACGAGACGCTCGAGTACGGCCGCAGGCTCAAGGAGCTCGGGGTCGACTACCTGCACATCGACAGCGGCTTCGGCTTCATCAACCCGAAAGGCAACCCCGGCAAGTACCCGCTCGATGGCTTGCGGATCTTCGCCAACTCGACGCGCCACCTCAGCACCAAGGCCAAGGTGCGTGCCTTCGTGCTGTGCACGATCCCGGCGGCGCTGTCGCGCCCGTTTCTCGGCATTGGCTGGCACGACGTGGATGCGCCCAACGCCGGGTTCGCGGGGGAGTTCAAGCGCAGGCTCGGCATCCCGGTGATCGCCAACGGCGGCTTCCGCACGCGAGAGGTGATCGAGAACGCCCTTGGCTCGCAGTGCGACTTCGTGGCGATGGCCCGCCCGCTGCTCGCCAACCCCGACCTGCTGCAGCACTTTCGCAACGGCACCGAGCCGCAAAAGCCCTGCACCGCCTGCAACCAGTGCTGCACGCGCACGGCGGTGCTGCCCCTCGGCTGCTACGAACAGAGCCGGTTCGCGAGCCAGGACGAAATGGAGGCGCAGATCCTCGGCTGGTCCGCGGACCCGACGCCGTGAGCGAGCAGGCGAGCGCTGCGGCCGCCGACCAGCACCTCGACGCCGAAAGGCTGCGCCTCGTCTGCCGTGCGGTGGTGCGTACGCCACTGGGCGTCCTGCCGGCAACGGCGTTCGTCGCCTACATCATGACGCCCTACGCGGGCGCCGCGCTCGCCTGGGGATGGATGGCCATCGTCGTGGCGATCTGGTCCGCCCGGGTCGTGGTGTGTGCCGTGCTGCTGCGCCGGCCGCCGGCGCCTGAGCGCGTCGGCCCGTGGATCCGTTTCCAGATCGCAGCGGCGATGCTGGGCGGCATGGCGGGAGGCTCCGCCGCGCTCCTGTTCCACGCCGCGCCGGAGCTCGAATACGCGTACCTCACCATGGTCGTGTGCGGCTGGTGCGCCGCCGGCCTCGCGGTGTCGGGTGCCGTCCCGTTGGCGTTCTACGGCTTCGTGGCGCTTTTCCTGGCGCCGCTTACCGCGGGCTGGGTGCTCTCGGACAACACCGACGCGCTGCTCGTCGCGACGCTCCTCGTGCTCTTCATCTTCCTCCTCACCACGTACGCACGGGACAACGCGCAGCTCGTCGGGCGCGCGCTCAGGATGCGGTTCGAGAACGAGGAGCTGGTCCGGCTCCTGCAGGCGCGCGAAGGCGAGGCGCAGGCGGCGCGCGAGCGCGCCGAGGCCGCCAACCTCTCCAAGTCGGCCTTCCTCGCGGCAGCGAGCCACGACCTGCGCCAGCCGCTGCACGCCTTGTCGCTGCTCCTCTCGACGTTGCAGGAAAGGACCCGCGAGCCCGAAGCGAGCGCGCTGCTCGCGAAGATCGCCACTTCGGCCGATTCGCTGGACACGCTGTTCAAGGGCCTGCTCGACCTCTCGAGACTGGATGCCGGAAGCGTGACGCCGGAATACAAACCTGTCGCGCTCGGGCCGCTGCTGCTGCGGCTGGAAAACGATTTTCGCCCGCTCGCGCAGGCGAAGGGCCTCGCGTTTGCCTGCGCCGCGAGCAACGCATGGGTCACGTCGGATCAGGACATGCTCGAGCGGCTGCTGCGCAATCTGCTCGACAATGCGGTGAAGTACACCGAGCGGGGGCGTATCGAGATCGGTGTCGAAGCGGACGCGGCGCGCGTGCAGATCAAGGTGCGCGACACCGGCATCGGCATCGATACGCGGCATCGCGAGCGCATCTTCGAGGAGTACTACCAGATCCGCAATCCCGAGCGCAATCGCAGGCGGGGCATCGGCCTGGGCCTCGCCATCGTGAAGCGGACCTGCGAGCTCCTGGGGCACGCGATCCGGGTCCAGTCCGAGCCGGGGCGCGGCAGCACCTTCGCGCTCGAGCTCGCACGCTGCGCACCCGCTCCGAGGAGCCCGAGCGAGGATGATCGCGCGATCGGCCGATCGACCGAGTCGTTGCGCGGCCTGGTGGTGGTCGTCGTAGACGACGATGCCGAGGTGCAGGAGGCCACGCGCACGCTGCTGGAAGGCTGGGCTTGCCGGCCGGTCGTCTGCGCCAGCAGCGCGGAAGCGCTGAGCGAGCTGGAACGCCAGGGCCTCAAGCCCGAGGCGGTCCTCGCCGACTACCGCCTGGCGGGAGCCGAGAACGGCTTGGAGGCGATTGGGCGCCTCTACCAGCGCTATGGCGACGTTCCCGCGGCGATCGTGACCGGCGAGATCAACGCCGTCGACCTGAAGGTCCCGGACAGCATGCCCGTAGTGGTGATGCAAAAGCCCCTGCGGGCTTCGGACGTGCGCAACTGGCTGCTATTGTGGAAGTCTGTCGAGTAAAGGCGGTCCCACCATGCGCATCCTCGTGGTCGACGATCATCCCCTGATGGCCGAGGCCCTCGAAGTGGCTATGCGCACGCTCGATCGAGCGACGGACGTGGAAACCGCGGGCAACCTGCGCACCGCGATCGCGCGTGCCGAGCAAGCCGGCTTCGACTTGTGCCTGCTCGACCTCGGCCTGCCCGACTGCTCGGGCCTGGAGGCGCTCGAGAAGATGCGCGCGAGCTTGCCGGCATTGCCGGTAGTGGTGGTTTCGGGTTCGGATGACACGAGAAGCGTGCTAAAGGCGCTCGACCTCGGCGCCATGGGCTACATCCCCAAAACTTCGCCGCGCGACGTTCTGCTCGGCGCGGTGCGCCTGGTCGCGTCCGGCGGCATCTACGTTCCAGTGGAGGCTCTCAGGGCCCGCGAGGCCGGAGAGCCGGCGCCCGCGCCTGCGGCGGCGGTGTCCAAGACGGCGGCTGACCTCGGTCTCTCGGCACGGCAGTGGGAAGTGCTCGGACTGCTGCTCAAGGGCTTGCCGAACAAGCTCATCGCGCGAAAGCTCGACATCTCCGAGAACACCACGAAGATCCACGTGAGCGCGGTGCTGCGCGCGCTCGGCGTATCGAGCCGCACGCAGGCGCTGCTCGCCGCGAACCGGGTCGGGCTGCGTCTCGACGCGTAGCTCGGCGCCGGGCAGAACGCGGCCGGCGTTTATAATCCGGCTGCCTTGTCGCTTCACCTCGAACACCTCAACCCGGAGCAGCTAGCCGCCGTCACGGCGCCCGACGAGCACGCCCTCATCCTCGCCGGGGCGGGCAGCGGCAAGACCCGCGTGCTCACCACGCGCATCGCCTGGCTGATCAAGGGCGGCCGCGCCGCACCGGCGAATGTCCTCGCGGTCACCTTCACCAACAAGGCGGCGCGCGAGATGCTTACCCGGGTCACGGCGATGCTTCCCGCGAGCCCGCGCGGCATGTGGATCGGCACCTTCCACGGCCTCGCCAACCGCATGCTGCGGATGCACCACGCCGAGGCCGGCTTGCCGCAGGCCTTCACCATCCTCGACTCGCAGGACCAGCTCGCCGCGATCAAGCGCATGGCGAAAAGCATGAACGTGGACGAGGAACGCTTCCCGCCGCGCGAGCTTATGTACTTCATCAACGGGCAGAAGGAGGAAGGCATCCGGCCACGCGAGGTGCGCGTCACCGACGAGACGACGAAGGGCTATGCCAGCCTCTACGCCGCGTACGACGAGCAGTGCCAGCGCGAGGGCGTGGTGGACTTCGCCGAGCTTCTTTTGCGGTGTTATGAATTATTGGCAAGAAACGAAATCCTGCGCGAGCACTACTCGCAGCGCTTCCGTTACATCCTGGTGGACGAGTTCCGGACACCAACCGGCTGCAGTACCGGTGGCTCAAGCTCCTGTCGGGCCATCCGAGGCCGCCGCAGAGCGGCGGGTCCCTCGTCTTCGCGGTGGGCGACGACGACCAGTCGATCTACACCTTCCGCGGCGCCAACGTCGGCAACATGGCCGACTTCGAGCGCGACTTCAAGGTGAGGAACGTGGTGCGCCTCGAGCAGAACTACCGCTCGCACGGCAACATCCTCGACGCCGCCAATGCCCTGATCTCGAACAACCGCAACCGCCTGGGCAAGAACCTGTGGACCTCGGCGGGCAAGGGCGAGCTCCTGCGGGTGTTCGAGGGCGAGTCGGACAACGACGAGGCACGCTGGCTGGTCGAGGAAGTGCAGGCGCTCGCGCGCGACGGCACGCGCCTCTCGCACATCGCGGTGCTCTACCGCTCCAATGCCCAGTCGCGCGTGGTCGAGCACGCGCTCTTCTCGCGCGGCATCCCGTACCGGGTGTACGGGGGATTGCGCTTCTTCGAGCGCGCCGAGATCAAGCACGCGCTCGCGTACCTGCGGCTGGTGGCGGCGCCCGATGACGACAACGCCTTCCTGCGCGTTGTGAACTTCCCCACGCGCGGCATCGGCGGACGCACCCTGGAGCAGCTCCAAGACGCTGCCAAACAACAAAACACCTCATTGACCAAGGCGGCGGAGGGCACCAAAGCCGCCGCTTTCAAAAAACTGATCGACGATCTACGCGCCGAAATCCAGGGGCTGCCGCTTCCCGAGGTGGTGGAGGTGGCGATCGCCCGCAGCGGCCTGATCGAGCACTACAAGACCGAGCGCGAAGGCGCCGACCGCATCGAGAACCTGGAGGAGCTGGTTGCCGCGGCCGCCGCCTTCACCCAGGAAGAGCGCGAAACCGAATCGGGCGAGGCGCTCGATCCGCTCACCGCGTTCCTGACCCACGCTGCGCTCGAAGCGGGCGAGCACCAGGCGGGCGAGGGCCAGGACGCGCTGCAGATGATGACCGTGCACTCGGCGAAGGGGCTGGAGTTCGACGTGGTGTTCCTCACCGGCCTGGAGGAGGGCCTCTTCCCGCACGAGCAGAGCGTGGTGGAGCGCGACGGGCTGGAGGAGGAGCGGCGCCTCGCCTACGTCGCGATCACCCGGGCGCGCAACCGCCTGTACCTGTCGCACGCGCAGACGCGCATGCTGCACGGCCAGACCCGCTACAACATCCCTTCGCGCTTCCTCGAGGAAGTTCCCCAGCAGATCATGAAGTGGCTGACGCCGCGGCTCTCCAGGCAGAAGGCGTTCCAGCCCGATTTCTCACGCCAGACGCAGACGCCCTTTCCGCGGAAGCCGCAGGCGCGCGAAGTCGACGGATTCCGCATCGGCCAGAGCGTGACCCATCCGAAATTCGGTGCCGGCGTGATCGTCGACCTCGAGGGTCAGGGGTCGGACGTGCGCGTGCAGGTCAACTTCCGCAGCCACGGCCTGAAAGTGCTTGCCTTGGCGATGGCTAAGCTTCAAGCCGCGTGAAGATGAGTTTTACCCCTAGCAGGCCGAGAACGCCGCCCGCAGCGCGGTCGATCCAGCGCTTCCAGCGCAGGTAGGCCGCAGCCGGTGCAGGCGAGGAAAGCGCGAGCGCGACTATCGAGTACCAGCCGGCCTCGATGCAGAAGATCAAGACCGGCAGGACGAGCATCGCCCACAGCGGCATCTCCTTCGGCAGCAGCGACACGAACACGCTCGCGTACACCACGGCGGTCTTCGGGTTGCTCACTTGCGTCGCAAGGCCGAGCCAGAACGAGCGCTGAGAGCTCGTCGCTGCCTTCTCGAGCTCGATCGGTTTGGCGGCGTGCCGCCAGAGCATCCAGGCGAGATAGACCAGGTAGACGCCGCCCAGCACCTTGAGGATGCCGTAGAGCACCGGAACCGTCGCGAGCACGACCTGCACGCCCGCCAGCGCAAGCACCGCGAACAGCACTCCTCCGACACCCATGGCGAGCGCCATCGCGAGGCCGTCGGCCCGCGAGCGCGCGACGGACGTGCGCGCCACCAGGACGAAGCTCGGTCCCGGGCTCATTGCTCCGAGCGTGATCGCGCCCGCGATGCTGAGGACGGCGAGCACTCCTTCCATCATCTTCGCATCGCGAACGTGTCGTCCGAAGGGCCGCGCGCGCGGCGCACCAGCAGGATAGCGAACAGATTCAGCGTTGTCGGGACTGCGAGGAAGAAGAGCGGCACCCAATCCGAATCGCCGCTCGCGACGAGGTAGGCGACCAGCGCGGCAACGAGCGCGAGGCCGAGCGCGTTTACGCTGAGGCCCGCCCAAAACGAAAAGCGGTCGCGGAACGAGAGCGCCATGGCGCTGGCGGCCGCCACCAGGACGCAGTATCCCGCCATGACATAGAAGCCCGCGTCGAGGCGCCGATTCGAAAATAGGAAGAAGAGCGGGAGGAGGACGAGAAACACGTCGCCGACCAAGGCCAACGCCCGCGCCGCGCGGGTGCCGATTCCGAGCCGCGGCGCGGCGTCGGACACGCTCACCTTCGGCGCGGCGTAGGGATTGTCCGCCGGAGCCGCCATGCGTTCAGCCCTGCGCGAGCAACGTCCGGTAGTCGGCGATCGCAGCCTCGACTACTTTTGCCGCGTGCCGCACTCCGTAGGCGAGCTGCACCGCGATCTGGGGCTTCTCGCCCGGGACGAGCTTGTAGGTCTCGAAGTAGTGCTGCAGCCGCTCGACCATGATCGGCGGCAGGTTGGCGAGATCGGTCGCCGCGCTCCAGACGAGGTCGCCTTCGAGCACCGCGATGATCTTGTCGTCGGCCTCGCCGCGGTCGAGGATCTGCAGGCCGCCGACCACGCGCGCCGGGACGATGATCTCCGCGCGCGTGATCGGCCGCTCGGAGAGCACGCAGATGTCGAGCGGGTCGCCGTCGCCGCGCTGCGCCCCCGGGCAGAGCGTCGCCACCCCGGCGCCGCAGTAGGTTTGGGGGACGAAGCCGTAGAGCGAGGGCGGCTGCGAGGAGGTGCGCTGCGGCCGGTCAACCTTCACATAGCCGCTCGTCTTGTCGACCTCGTACTTGATGAGGTCGAACGGCGTGATCTCGATATAGGCGTTCACCGAGAGCGGCAGCTGGCGGCCGGCCTCGAGGCCGTGCCAAGGGTGCGGGCGCCATTCGTGGAAGTCGGGGCGCGTGCTCGCGGATGCCATGCCGCATCCTACCTGCGTTCGCGCTGCGCTCCGCGGCGCTCGTAGTGGTCCGGGTCCTCGGCTCGCCACGGCCGCGGCTCGGTGCGGCGTGAGCGCCACAGCAACCCGAGCCCCAGCATACCCGCCACCGCGGCGAGGGCGAGCAGCACGGTCGTAATGCTCTCTTCTCGCGTGGCGAAGCCTGCCACCGCAAAGAGCAGGGCTGCGGCGAATGCGGCGACACCCGTTTCCCGCACATGGCAGCGCGGCGTCTGACGCCAACCGCGCGCCACTTCCCAGGCGAGAACGCCGGCTGGAAGAACCAGCAACCAAGGCGTGGGAAGCGGCTCGCCGGCGAGCGCGCCGATCAGCAGGGCCGAGACGAGCGCGGCGACCAGGAGCGAGATCGGGCGTCGCAATTCGTCCCGCCACGCGCGCCGCAGGTCGCGGCCGAGGAGCAGCAAGGCCGCGACCGCGAGAAAAACCTCCACCGCGGATTGCGGAGTCATTTTGCGGCTCGTCGATCAGCCGCCGCTTGCACGCGCCGCTACGCCTTCGACGAATCTGAGGGTCACGTCATCGCCGACGGCGATCCGGCCGCTGACCCAGTTCAAGAGCTCGTCGATGCCGCGCTCCGGCAAACGCGTTCCCGCGGCGGGCGCCGCGCCGGACGAGATCGTATCGGCGAGTCCACGCGCGGCGACCAGGGCGACGAGCTGGCGTACCGCGTCGGCGCCGCAGGTCGCGACGGGCTGTCCGTTGACCTGTATTTCGACGGCAATCATGGTTTCACCCACCCATCTGCATCCAAACAAGGTTCTCTACGGGCATCCCATCGCCCGGGCATAGCAGAGTTCGGAAAGATAACAGCATTCAGCCGCTGGACTATTACTCGATCCGCACGCTTCGCCTTGCAAAGTAGGCGATCGCGCTTGCCGTCAATAGCGCGAGATACGGATAGATGAGCAGCAAGTCCACACGGATGCTGCATTCACCGGTGCAGTTGCGCGGAATGTAAATGCTCTCGTAAGCCACGTATCCGACCCACGCAATCGCCAGGGACGGGACGTAAAACCACTGCGACACGCGCCTATCTTTCGGCAGGGTGAACGAAAGCACCACGGCGCACGCCTGGACAAGGACGATCAACAGGATCGCCGGGACCATCAGAGCGAGAGCTCCATGAAGATGGCGCTCCTGCGGTACGCCTCCAGTGCCGCCGGGTCCTGATAGGCGTCCATGCTGTTGTCGGCGTATGCCTCGACCTCGACGAAGCCGACCGAGCGATAGAGAGTATGCGCGGGAGCGAGCGCGCGCAGGCTCTCGAGTCGAACCTTCGCGTAGCCGAGCTCCTTCGCGTCGCGCAGCAACCGCTGAACCAGGGCGCGGCCGGCGCCGATGCCGCGCACGTGCGGCTGGATGTACATCCTTTGGATCTCTCCAACGCCTTGCGCCAGCCGCTTGAGGCAGCCGACGCCGATGTCGCGCCCGTCGTGGCGAACGAGGTAGAAGCGACCGGTGGGCGGATAGAACTTCGCGCGGTCCTCGATATCCGAGCGCGCCATCGCTTCGATGTCGAAAGTCAGGCCGTAGCTCGAGCGCGCGATGTCGCCGACCCATCGCAGGTATTCCACGAGCAGCGCACGAGCCGACTCGCGCTGCTCGGAGGTCTCAACCGGCGCCAGGCTCAGCGACACAATCCGCTTCTATTTCCACCAACCAGCCCGGGTCGATCAAGCGGCTGACCTGCACGAACGTGCACGCGGGCTTCACGCCGGAAAAGACCTCGCCATGCGCGCGCGCCGCTTCTTCCCAGCGCGAGATGTCCGTGAGCATGACGCGCGTACGGACGACATCTTTCAAGCCGAGTCCGGCTTCGGCTATGGCCCGGGCAATGATTTCGAGACAGCGCCGCGTCTGCCCGTAGAGGTCGCCCGGCGCCGCCACGCTGCCATCGGCGGCGATCGGCGCGGTGCCCGACACGGCGACGATGGGACCCACCCGCACCACTCGGGAAAAGCCGATGCGCGGTTCGAAAGGCGATCCGGAAGAGACGAGCTTTCGCATCAGTTGCGGCCTTTCCCAAGCGGCTCCATTCCGCCGCTGCGGATCGCCCCGGACGCGCGCTCGGAGGCGAGGAATGCGATCAGCCGCTTTGCCGCCTCGAGCTCCTTCGATCCCGCCACGACCGCGGCGGCGAAGATCTGGTTAAGCTGGATCTCGTCGGCGATCACGCCTGCCAGCTCGACCCCCGGCGCGTGCACGATTTCGCTGACCGGCAAGAGCCCGATGTCCGCTTCACCCGAGGCGACCATCGCCGTTGCGTCGGTGCCGCGCGGCGTGAGCTTGAAGCGGACCTTGTCGGCGATGCCTAGCCGCGGAAACACCTCGTCCCTGAGAAAGATGCCGCTCGTGCTGCTCGGGACGGCGACGAGCTTGGCTTTCAGCATCACTTGCTTGAAGGCCTCGACCGTGCGCACCTCGGGCTTGGCAGCACCCGCGCGCACCGCCACGCCGATCGGGGTCCGCGCCAGGCCCACGTCCGTTCCGGCGGCGATCCGGTGTGCTGCGATCAGGTCCGTGAGGCCTTCCCTGGAAAGGATGACTACATCGGTAGGCACGCCGCGCGCGAGCTGCGCAGCGATGGTCTGCGGTCCCGTTCCCTGCGACGAACCCGAGCCGGTTGTCACCTTGATGCCCGTGGTGCGCTTGAACTCCGGCAACAGCTTCTCGTACGGGCCGGAGAACCCGCCCGATATCAGCACCTTCACCTGCGCCGACGCAGCAAGCGGTGACATCAGCAGCGCGGCGCTAAAAACTGCGATCGCATTACGTGGGCTCCATTTGCTCGACGACAAGACATACATTCCTGCTCCCCTCGGCCTGACTCACCTTTCTACTGCCTGACGTACCGGGTGACGTTCTTCAGCGCGACTTCCGCGCCGTAAATGTTACCGCGCGCGTCGACCGCGACACCTTCCGGTACTTGCTCCTTATCGGGTTCCGGACCGCTGCCGGGGATGAGAGTCTTCACTACGCCGTCCTTTGCGCTGCCGATGCGGATCCCCCGGCGGACGCCGGGATTCAGCTTCGCGGACGACTGATGATCTGCGACATAGAGCGTGTCGTTCGCGTCGATATAGATCGCGGTTGGTCGGCCGAACTGTCTCCACTCCGCGAGAAACCTGCCCTCCGGGTCGAAGATCTGGATGCGGTTGTTGCCGCGGTCGCCCACGAAGACGCGGCCGCTGGAGTCGATCGCGATGGCGTGCAACTCGCCGAACTCCCCTGGCCCCGATCCTTTATGCCCCCAGGTCTTGATGAGCTTCCCGTCTTTCGAGAACTTCACGATGCGCGCGTTGGAGTTTCCCCCATGCCCGTCGGCGACGTAGATGTCCCCGTTGGGCGCCGTGACGACGGCGGAGGGCCGGTTGAAGGTGTCGTTTGTCTCGCCGGCGACGCCCGCCCGGCCGAGCGTCATGAGCACCTTTCCGTCCGGACTGAACTTGGTGACGGTATGACCTTTGCCGTCTTTCCCGTCCGCGTCCGCGACGAAGACGTTGCCATCGCGATCGACATGAATCGCGTGTGGAAAAACGAAAAGGCCGGCGCCAAAGCTCTGCGCGAGCCGACCCGAAGGATCGAACTTCAGGACCGGGGCGAGACTCGAGCCCGCGCAACTATTGTCGCCGCAGCGTTCGAACACCCACACGTTGCCGCTGCGATCGACATCGACGGCGCTGGTCGATCCCCAGGTCCTGTTCAGTCTTGCCCAGCCATGTTCCGCCGAATACGACGTGCGCTCGTCGGGCGCGCTCGCCGGACCCATCGACCCCACGCATGCGGACACGAGCACGGCGAGCGCCGCGCACGCGATCGCGGCCCTTCCGGGATCACTCGACGATCGCAGCCCACGCAGTGCCTGCAGCACGTTTGCCCCCTCTAGGAGTTTCGCCATTCTGCCCGTTCCAGGACGGTGCGATAGCCATCGTGATCTTCATAAGTGCGACCGCGGGCCTCCCAGTAGGGGTTGAACGACGCGACTCGTTTGAACCCCGCCGCCAGCATCGTGCCGCACAGTGCCAGCCATTCGCTCTCTTGCGGAATGTATAGGACGACGAGATCTTCCGCGGTGGGCGTGGGTGCAACGGGATGCGCTGGGCAGTGCGTAAACTCGAAGTGATAGGGCGAGGCGGGATGTCCGAGCATGACGCCATCGAAGCCATCGTGTCCCCTGAAGCTCCCGAGGACGGTCAGGCCAAGTCCGCTGCTGTACATCTCCGTTGATCGCGCGAGATCGCTGACGGGCCGGGCGATTCGCAGATGCGGCGTCATTGCTATTCGGAAGCCGCGGTTGGATCGCTGTGTCCGTTTCGCGCCTTGCGCCGCACCTCGCCGGGTCCGGCGCCACGCAGGCGACTGAACGCGCGGCGAAACGCGCTCTCGGTCTGGTAGCCGATCCGCTCGGCGATCTGCGCCACCGACGAACGGCGCTGCCGCAGCATCTCGTCGGCCAGGTGCATACGCCAGCCGGCGAGGTACTGCATCGGTGTCCGCCCGAGCAGCGCCGCGAAGCGCTCGGCAAAAATTGTTCTCGACATGCCCGCCTCGCGCGCCAGCATGTCGACGCGCCAGCGTGCCGCCGGCGAGCGGTGCAAGGCGGCAAGAGCGCGTGCAATACGCTCGTCCTTCAATGCCGCAAGGAAACCCCGGACCTCGGGCGCGTGCTGCATGTGGTGGCGCAACACCATCACGAACATGGCTTCGGCCAGGCGATCGAGCACGCCCTGCCGGCCCGCGGCGCCGGCCTCGTATTCCACGAGCATCAGCCGCGCGAGCGCGTGCAGCTCCGCGGAGGTGTCGCGGTCCTCGCTGTGCACGACGATCAGCGGCGGCAGGCCGTGCAGGATCGGATTCGCCATGCCGGCATCGAAATCGACCTGTACGCACAGCACCGTCGTGAAGGGCCCGGCGCCGGCTGTGATGTCGCGCAGCCCGCGCTGGCGTCGCGGCGTACCCGAAAGCTGGTGCCAGTGGGTGTGGGCGTGCGGGAGCATCACCAGATCCCCGCCGTTCACGGCAACGGGTTCGCGCATGCCCTCGCGGTGCACCCACGCCTGCCCGCGCCCGATGAGATGGAAGATTAGGCCGCTCGCCCGCTCCGCATGGAGCGCCCATTCGCCGCAGTAGCTGCCCTGCTTGAAGATCCGGGCGCGAATGCGCAAGCCTTGCAAGACGTCCGAAAGGAGATCCTCTTTCGGCGTTTCGGATACGAATCTCGGGCTTTTAGCGCCAACTCGTCCGGTCATGTCGGCGCACCCTACGGTTTCTCGACGGAGCGCGCAAGAGGCGCGTTCCGCGGCAAACCGATCCAGGAGTTCTGTCATGACCAGGTTCATTGTCCATACCACGCAGTCCGCGCCGGCCGCGAGCCGCCCTCTGCTCGAAGGCATCGAGCGCACGTTCGGCTTCGTTCCCAACCTCTTCAGCGTGTTCGCCGAGTCGCCCGCTGCGCTGGGCGGGGCGCTCGCCATCTTCGAAGCGTTTTCCAAATCCAGTCTCTCGAGAACCGAGCAGCAGCTCGTCATGCTCGCCGCGTCCGAGGCGAACGACTGCGGCTATTGCGTAGCGGCGCACTCGACCATCGCCAAACGCATGGTCAAGGTGGATCCGGCGCTGGTCGACGCGGTGCGCCGCCGTGAGCCGCTCGCCGACGCGAAGCTCGAAGCGCTCGTAGGATTCACGCGCCGGATCGTCGAGCAGCGCGGCATCGTGACCGAGGCGGAGCTCGCCGCCTTCCTCGAAGCAAGGTACACCAGGGCGCAGGTCATCGAGGTGCTGCTCGGCGTGGGCATGAAGACCTTCAATAACTACGTCGATCACGTCGCGCATGTCCCGCTGAACGATCAGTTCAAGGCCGAGGCGTGGCTGCCGAAGCGCAAGGCGGCGTAACCGATGGAGGTGGTCGCCGCATCCTGCTGGCCCTCCTGATCCTGAGTTGGGCGGCCAGCTGGCCGGTGGTCAAGATCGGCGTCGCGACCGTGCCACCGATCTGGTACGCATGCTTCCGCTACGCGATCGCGACGGTATGCCTGTTCACGCTCGTGCTCGCGCGGCGCGAGGCGGCGTTTCCGCCCCGAGCGGACTGGCCGCTGGTCGCGGTTTCGGGGGTCTTTCAGATGGCCGCATATTCGGCCTTGACCGCCTTCGCCTTGACCATCCTTCCAGCCGGGAGGGCCTCCGTGCTGGCCTTCTCGACGCCGATCTGGGTCGTGCCGCTCGCGGCCTGGTGGTTGCGCGAGCGCGCGCCGCGGCGGTCTCTGCTTGGCATCGGGCTCGGCCTGCTGGGCGTGCTCGCCATTGCGGCTCCGTCCCTTCAGGCGCAGACAGCCAATCAGACTCTCGCGTACGCGATGCTCCTGGGTGCCGCCGCGTGCTGGGCAATCTCGATCGTCGCCGTTCGCGCGCACCGATTCACCGCAGGCGCTCTCGCTCTTGCCCCCTGGCAGATGCTGGTCGCCGCCTGCCTGCTCGTTCCCGTCGCCATTTTCGTCGAGGGCGCGCCGCATGCCGTGCGAATCAGCGGCGCAGTCTCGCTCGCCTACGTAGGCCCATTCGCTACCGCGTTCGCGTATTGGGCGGTAGTAGAGGCAGGCCGCCACGTACAGGCCGGCACCATGTCGGTGGCCCTCCTGGCGACTCCCAGCCTCGGCATCCTGATCTCCGCATTCGCGCTCCATGAAACGATCGAGGCATCGCTACTTGCAGGCGTGGTCTTGATCGCCGCCGGCATCCGATTGGTGACCACGGCGCCACGCATCGACGGACAGCGGGCCTGAGCCGCCGGCGACGAGCGCGGCGAGGCCGGCGAGATAGAGCAGGATGACTTCGTATCCGACCGGGCCGAACTTGGTGCCGTTCGCGCTGACCTCCACGAGCTTCACGGAAAAGAATCCGTAAGGCAGATGGACCGTCAGCAGCGCGGTCACTAGCACGATCGCCATCGGCACCGCAGCGAGCGGCACGAAGGCGCCGGCGAGGATGGCGGAGCCGCCGACGAGCTCGACCACCGTCGTCAGCCAGGCGAGCAGGTGCGGCAGCGGCACGCCAAGGGTGTGCAGGACTGCCGCGAAAGTGTCGGGGCCTCGCGAAAGCTTGGCGTAGCCGTGCACGATGAACCCGTAGCCGACGATCAGCCGAAGCGGGAGCGGCGCCCAGCGGGCGAGCAGGGAGGATGCAAGCATGAGCTTTCCTTGATGGTGCGTGGTTTTTCGAGCTTCATTAGTCCGACGACGGCGCGCAGGCTTACAAAATCAGCGCGACCGAACAGTCAGGAATCGCCGGCAGCGGCGACCAAAGCGCCAGTGGCGGCATTTCGCCGCCGCACATTCGAAGAAGGATATTTCACTTGAAACGCACCACTCTGATCGTATCGGCCCTTTGCTTTGCGCTCGGCGCCTTCAGTGCATCTGCCGAGGACAAGATGGGGCACGACGCCATGGGCAAGCCCGAAACTCACGACAAGATGGGCCACGACGCCATGGGCAAGCCCGACTCTCACGACAAGATGGGCAAGGCCGACAAGAAGGGCAAGAGCGACAAGATGGGCAAGATGGACAAGATGGAGAAGCCGAACGCGATGCAATAGCGTCTCCGGCGACGGCATCGCCCGTCGGGAATCCGATGATCGAAATCCTGTTCGCATTCGCGGCGGGCGTGCTTACCATCGCCTCGCCCTGCGTCCTGCCGATGGCGCCGCTCGTACTGAGCGCCTCGATTGCCAAAACGGGCCGTGCACGGCCGCTGTTCATTGCATTGGGCTTCGCGGTCGCGTTTTCGGTGGCCGCGCTCGTTCTGGGCGCGTTCTCCAGTGCCTTGCCCGCATCGCCGGGCTTGCTGCGGGGCCTTGCTGCATTCGCCCTCGCGGCATTCGGCGCTCTCATGCTCTGGAGGCGGCCGATGCAGGCGCTTGCCGAGCGCCTGGGTGGTGTCACGACCCGAGTCGACGAACTTTCGCGCCGCGCCGGTGCCGGCAACGCGGGCGGGTTCGTCCTGGGATTGACCCTCGGCGTGCTCTGGACGCCGTGTGCCGGACCCGTCTTGGGATCGATCCTCACGCTGATCGCCACCGCTACGGACCTCACCTGGGCCGCGGTCCTGCTTGTGTGCTACGCGCTTGGCGCCGGGATACCGATGCTCGCGATCGGCTACGGCGGCAGGTATGCGGCGACGCGAATTCGCCGCATCGCGCCTTACGTGGCCGGCATGCAGCGGGCTTTCGGCGTGCTCGTCATCGCAATCGCTGTCGCGACCGCGTTCCAGCTCGACACGCCGTTCGTCGCGTGGCTCTCCAACTTCTTGCCTGAAGGAGCTTTACCTCTATGACCACGTTGCAGTCTCCCTCGCGCCGCCGAGCGCTCACCGCGCTGTCACTCGCCGTTGCAGCGCCACTCTCCCGGGCTGCGGGAGGCCCGAACGCGGCTTTGCGGCGCCATAGCCCGGCGCCGGAGTTTGCGGGAATCGAAACCTGGCTCAACTCGGAGCCCCTCAGCATGGCCGCGCTGCGCGGCCAGGTCGTTATGGTCGACTTCTGGACCTTTGCGTGCATCAATTGCGTCCACGTCCTGCCGCACGTCGTCCGGTGGCACGAAGAGTACAAGGGTCGCGGCCTGGTCGTCGTCGGCGTGCACACGCCGGAGTTCGCCTTCGAGCGCGACACGGCCAACGTGAAGAAGGCGATTCAGCGCCACGGCATCCGCTACGCCGTCGCCCAGGACAACAAGTTCGCGACCTGGAACGCCTTTCACAACCGGTACTGGCCCAGCCTCTACCTGGTCGATCGGAGCGGCGAGCTGGTTTTCAGCCACGCCGGAGAGGGCGCCTACGACGAGATCGAACGTACTGTTCAGCAATTGCTCGGCTAAGGCAGCAGCCAGTCGAAGCGCCAACTATGGCAAGGATTGCGGTTCACCGCGGCGATGCTCCCGAGATCGAGGCTTTCCTCGCCGAGCGTATCTACGAGCACAACGCGGCCGCCACCGGATACCATGATGCCGAGTCGTTCACCGCCATCCAAAGAGACGCAGCCGGCGCGGTGGAAGCGGGCATCGCCGGCTATACGTGGGGCGGTTGCTGCTACGTCTCGCACCTATGGGTTTCGAAGGCCTTGCGTGGCAATGGCCTCGGGAGCGAGCTCCTCGTTGCGATCGAGCGTCATGCGTTCGCGAAGGGCTGCGTCGTGGTCATTCTTTCTTCCCACAGCTTTCAAGCGCCGAAGTTCTACGCCCGCAGGGGATACGAACGAGCGGCTCGAGTCAACGATCACCCGGTCGGTCATTCGAGCATCTTCTACACCAAGCGCTTGGTGGCGAAGTGAGCCTGCGAT
>Ga0134121_10001283_pt1 | contig 23900 bp, 23 predicted proteins | sample KB301_FD_96463 | JGI IMG/M metagenome (GOLD analysis project Ga0134121, IMG submission 96463) | Terrestrial soil microbial communities without Nitrogen fertilizer from Kellogg Biological Station, Michigan, USA - KB3-0-1 | ecosystem: Environmental > Terrestrial > Soil > Unclassified ... | reverse complement strand
CCGGCGGCGCTTCTCGCTGGGCTTCTCGTAGAACGCCGTGCGCTTGATGTCGCGCGTCAAACCTTCCTTCTCGCAGGCCTTCTTGAATCGCTTGAGGAGCTGGTCGAGACTCTCGTTCATCCGAACTTTGACGCGGATCAAGCACTCACCTCGTTTCGCTTCAGATACCGTCGACGCCGGGGATTATAGCCCGCCTCTTCGGCGCGAGGCAACAAATTTTTTCGGCGCCCCGCAAGAGTAACACTTCTGCGTCGCAGATTTGTTACTCGTTTATTTTCGGGGAGGCGGTGGACAGTGGAGGGATCGTGAGTTATATTTCATAACATACAGTCCCGGGGGAAGATCCAGGGTCGTCAAGGAGAGAGGGAGTATGAAAACCAAGGGCGGCAGTCTTTACGAAGTGCTCAAGTCCGCGTCCCGTCCCAGCGGCGCCGAAGAAGGCGCGCCCACCAGCCCCGAAGCGCCCGCCGCGCCGGCCGCCGAAGGCGCTCAGCCCACGCTGCAGGAACGGCTTGCCGCCTATAAGGCCGCGAAGCTCGCCGCCGCGACCCAGCCCGCGTCGGCGCCCGCACCCGAGAAGCCGTCGTCCGCGACGCTCATCCTCGAACCCGACCCGACGCCGATCCCGGCGCCGAGCGCGACCCGCCTCGCCCCGACGCCGCCTCCTCCGCCGCCCGCGCCGATGATCTCGACGTCCGAGCCCGCGGTCGAGCCGGCCCCGAAGGGCCCCGGCGAGCGCGTCGTGAAGCTGACCTACAACACCGTCCTCTTCGGCGGCATGGTCGCCGTCGGGCTGCTCTTCATCGCGTACGCGATCGGCCTCCACGTGGGGAAGGGCAATGCCGTCGCGGAGCTGCAGTCCGCGGTCGAGCCGGCCGTCCGTCCCGTGGTCAAGCCGATCACGCAGATCCTTCCGCCGCCCCCGCCGCCGCCCCCGGCTCCAAGGAAGGAGTACACCATCCGCCTCTGCGAGATGAAGCTCGTGACCGCGCAGGACCGGCTGAAGGCGATGGCCCTGGCGAACGACCCCGACCTCAAGAAGGCTCTCGAGCGGGCGGGCCATCGCAGCTACGAGAGCGTCCCGATCCGGCGGGGCGCCGAGGACCGGCTGGCGCTCTATGTCGACCGCTTCACCGACGTGAACTCGGAAGCCGCGAAGTCGGCGATGACGGCGATGAAGACCTTCAAGTGGAAGAACCAGACGCCGTTCGCGCAGGCGGTGTTCGAGGAAGCGCAGGCCAAGTAGCAGGACCCTCCCGGCGACCGCCATCGCTGGGCTTCAAGGCCGCGGGGCCGCGGTCCAGGAGAGGACGCGGCTTCGCGGCCTGTTTATTTTGGGGTTGATTCCGCGCGGCCGATTTCGTATCTTCCCACTCACTTATGTCCATCCACAAAAGTCTCGTCACCGCCGGAAATCTCCGGCGCCATCGCAACGTCCTGACGCGGGCCGAGCGCCTCGACCTCCTGAAGAAGGAGGAGCGCTGGAAGGAAGGTCAGTCGATCTTCAATCTTCCCAAGGTCCGCAACATCATGGCGAAAGCCAAGAAGAAGAAGGAAGAGGCGGCGGCCGAAGGCGCTGCGGCTCCGGCGGCAGGCGCCGCTCCGGCGGCCGGCGCGGCACCCGCCGCGGGCGCGGCTCCCGCGAAGGGCGCGGCGGCCCCGGCCAAGGGCGCGGCTCCGGCCGCGGCGGCCAAGGGCGCAGCGGCTCCCGCCAAGAAAGACGAAAAGAAGAAGTAGGAGAACTGGGGAACTGGGAAAACCCCCGTCCGGGAAGGACGGGGGTTTTTTTATTTGTGCGACGCCCAGATCGCCGACCCCGTCCACATCTGCTCGAACGCCTTCCGGGACAGCTGCGTCCTTCCGCACCGCGGATCCAGGATGTGGACCAGCTCGGGGTCGACCCGCCACAGCAGGATGCAGTGGCCGACGCCCGGCCACACCTCGATCGGCACCAGCGCCGGCGTCGGGATGTCGTCGTACACGGTCCGGGCGATGTGGATGTCGTACCGGTGCGACAGCTTCTGGCGCAGGCCGCGCATGAGCCCCGCGTCGCTCGTCCCCGCCAGCCCGGTCCCGCCCATCCGCGTCACGCAGAGCTCCGCCATCTCGCGCTCCGTGACCTTGACCCCGTAGTAGTAGCAGAACGACGTCGCCGCCGCGGCGCCGCAGCTGTAGCTCGACGTCTGGAGGCAGACGGCCGAATCCTTCACCGTTCCCTCGAGGTCGGACGGGCGCGAGGTGACCCAGCCCGCGGCCCCCGTGCGGGCGAGCAGCACCACCGCGCCCGCGAGCATCGCGTGCCGCTTCCACGGCGACTGCCAGACGACTTGGATCCCGGCGCCCATCAGGAACATCGCGGGGATCAGGTACCACCACGGTTCGACGTACGGATACCAGTCCCACGGGAAGAGCGTCGGCTCCGCCGCCGGGATGTGGCCGACGACGGCCTTGAGAACGATGAGCGCCAGCAGCAGCCCGCAGGCGGCCGTCGCCCAGCCGCGCGACTTCCGCACCATCGCCGCGCCCGCCGCCGCCATCAACGCCGCCGCCGCGACCTGCAGGATCATCCAGATCATGACCCGCTCCTTTCGAGATGGATCGCGACGCCTTTCCACGTCCGCTCGAACTGGCCGCGCGGGATCGACCCCCGGCCGTACAGGGGATCGATCACCTTCACCTGGTCGGGTTCGACGCTGGTGACCAGGATGGAATGGGACAGCTGGGGGTTGATCAGGATCCCGACCATCGCCGGAGCGGGGATCCGATCGACCGCCGGAGCGGAGATCACCGGTCGTCCCCGTCCGGCCATCTTCTGCCGGAGGCCGCGCATCATGCCGCATTCCGACGTGCCGGAAACGCGGGTGCTGCCGGCGCGTGTCACGCACAACTCGGCCATCTCCTGCTCCGTCGCCGGGATCCCGGCCTGGTGAAGCAGCATGACCGCCGACGCGGCCGAGCAACTGTACCCGGACGTCTGGTGGCAGACACCCTTGTCGTCGATCCGGCCCGTCAGTCCGTGAGGCTTCGCCATCGCGAGCCCCAGGGCGCCGCAGTACACTAGGAGCAGTCCGGCGCCCACCATCAACCCGTCGCGCTTCCACACCGAGCGGCGCACGACCCTGATGCCGACGCCGAAGATGAACATCGCCGGGAGGAGGAACCACCAGCCTTCGACGAACGGATACCAGTCCCACGGGAAGAGCCGCGCCTCCGCGGCCGGGATGTGGTTGACGGTCGCCTTGAGCAGGATCAGGGCGAGCATCGCGGCCACGAGGCCGGTGGCCAGGCGGATCGACCGCCGGAAGGCGAGGATCCCCGCCGCGGTCATGATTGCGGCGATCGGGAGCTGGACGGCCAGCCAGATCATTTTTCGAGTCTCGCCTTGTGCTTGAGCAGCACGGCGTCGAAGAGGTCGGCGATCTCTTCGCGCGTCAGGCCGTGGGCGGCCGCCTCCGCGATCGCCTCCTCGAGCGAGCGGCGCACCGCGTCTCGGCGCGCGGCGCGCGACGACTGGGGCACCTTCGCGGCGAAGACCCCCGAGCCGGGCCGCGTCTCGAGAAGCCCCTCTTCCTGGAGGTGGCGGTAGGCCTTCACCACCGTGAGCGGATTCACCTGGAGCCGCACCGCCGTCTCGCGGACGCTCGGCAGCCGGTCGCCGGGCCTCCAGTGGCCGCTGCCCAGCAGCGCGCGGATCTGGCGCTCGATCTGGGCGTAGATCGGCACCGCGTCGTCCAGGTCGATCAGGATCGGGAAGCTCATGGTTTCACCAGCCGCTTGAGTTTCGACGTGTCCGCGTACAGGTCGACGTAGCCGCAGTCGACGCAGACGCGGGCCTTCACCTCGACCATGTTCTCGTCGAAGGTCCAGAACCGCGCCTTGTCGGCCTTGAAGTACACCCGCCCGGTCGAGGAGAGCTTCCCCTCGGCCAGCTTCGTCGATTCGCACCAGAGACATTCGCCGCGCGCCATGCCCGCCTCCCTTATCGTGGACGACTGTATTATATCCGCAGTACAGAAGGGGAATCGGAATAAGAATGAGGCGGGCGCCGGAGAGGCTACTTGAGGGCGGCTTCGATGCGGGCGCGGAGGTCGGGGTCCTTCGCCTCGCGGAGCGCGAGGTCCAGGTGGCGCCGGGCTTCGGCGGGCATGTTGAGGGCGCGGCAGGAGAGCGCGATCTCGTGCGACCGCTTGGCGCGGACGTCGAACTCGGTGAGCGGGTAATGGTCGCGCGCCGCCTTCCACGCGGCGATCGCGAGGTCGTGGTGCTCGTTCGCCGCCCGCGCCTGGCCCAGCGTGCCGAGCGCGTCGGCGAGGTCCATCTCGGCGTCCTTGAGCTCCGACTGGCGGATCGCCCGGACGCCCGGCTGAGCCTCCTGCTCCATGGCCGTCTGCGCGTGGCGGTGGACGGTCTCGAACTTCTCGACCGCCTTTTCGGCCAGCTTCTCCGCCTCGGGCAGCTCGCGCTTGAGCTCGAGGTAGATGTTGGCGAGATTGTTGCACACCTTGGGGTCGGACGCGTTGGCCTCGTAGGCGCGCTTGTACTCGGCGAGCGCCTCTTCGTACTTGCGCTGGAAAAGGAAGCAGTTGCCCAGCCCCACCCGGGCGTCGTAGAAGCCGGCGTCGATCTCGAGGGACTTCTTATAGAGCGCCGCCGCGTCGGCGTAGCGGCCGCGCGATTCGAGCACGGCGCCTTCGGAGAAGAGCGCCTCGGCGCGCGAGACCTCGAGCTCCAGCATCGTGTGACCCGCCGGCTCCCAGATCGTCTCGATCTCCTCGTAGGAGATCAGCCGCTTGGCGTCGCGGTACTCCTCGCAGACCACCATCTGCTCGCGGTCGCTGTAGCCGATCACGACGAACGCGTGGAAGACGCCGCTGGCGCGGACGTTGATGATCGGCGGCACGCCGCGGTCGACGGCGTTCTTGATCCGGCCGACGCTCCCCTCGACGAAGGTGCACTTGAAGCCTTTCAGCCGGACCAGCTCGGGGATCTGGGTGAAGGGGATGCCGGTGAGGTCGGGCTTCCGCGCGAGGAACGAGAGCTCGTCGATCGACGCGGGCTTGCCGTAGTAGTTCATCACGGCGCAGAGGGACTCGGGGACGCAGTCCGCCGTCTGGCGGCTGCGGGGAAGGCTGAGGGGCTTGGAGAGGAGGACGTAGCCGCGCGCCGCGGAGTCGTCGGGCAGGCGATCGATCAGCGATCCGACGGAGGAGCAGCCGGCGGCGGCGAGGGCGACGAGGACCGCGGCGAAGGAAGCCGCGGGCCGCACGGCCTTATCCGTAAATCCGGACGATGAGAATGATTGCGATGACGGCGATGAACACGAGGCCGCCCAGCCACTCGTACCAGTAGAGCCCCGCCGCCATCTGGACCCGCTCGGGGTTCTCGGCGAAGTAGGCGGTGTCCTGGGGGCTCAGGTCGTTCACCTGGCGCAGGGCTTCCTGGCTGGGAACGCCGAGTTGCTCGAGGCGCGCCTTCACCTTCTGCTCCGCCGCGGGATTCCGCTCGATGCGGCGAGGGGGAATCACGTCCGCCAGGCACGGCAGGGCCGCCAGGAGGAACGTCACGACTGCCAGGAGCAGCTTTTTCATAGGTGAGTTCTCAATCCTCGGCTAATTGCTCACTTCGATGGCGATGAAGATTCCGACGCCCACGATCGCCGCGATTCCGAAGAGCCACTCCCACCAGAGATTGTCGGACTGACCGCCCCAGTTCTCGCCCTGTCCGGCGAGCTGGATCCGGTCGGTGTTGGCGGCGAAGTACTTCGTCTGCTCGACGGTCAGTTTCTGCGCCTGGTCCTTGGCGGCGTCGGCGGTGAGGCCGAGCTCGACGAGGCGAGCCTGGACCTTCGCGGACGAATCGGACGTGTTGGCGGTGCGGCGGCTCGGGATGACGTCGGCGTACAGCGACTGGGCGAAAAGGCCCACCACCGCGAAGGCCACGAGAAGACGACTGACGCGGACCATACCCGTCCTCCTCTATCTGCCCCAGTCCGGCCCGGAAGGATCCCCCGGAGACTTCGGATTATAGGGGGTGGGGGAGGGGTGTCAACAAAAAGGCCACCTTGACCCTACCCCCGACGATTAATATATTCAGGACGGTCCATTCCCCGAAAATCCTGCATCGCATGAACAGAAAAGCGGTCGCTCTTCTTTCCGGCGGGCTTGACAGCATGCTCGCCGTCCGGGTGATCCTCGAGCAGGGGATCCCGGTGACGGGCATCCGCTTCATCACCCACTTCGGCTGCGATCCCGTGACCTCCGGCTCGTGCGGCAAGGACGTCGAGCCGCTCGTGAAGATGTGGGGCCACCTCGGCTTCACGGTCCGCATGTCCCACCTGGGACAGGACTACATCGACATGGTCAAGAACCCCGTCTACGGGCGGGGCAAGAACATGAATCCGTGCGTCGACTGCCGGATCATGATGATCTCCTGGGCGCGCGAGGCGCTGGATCGCGAGGGCGCTGGGTTCCTCATCACCGGCGAGGTGCTCAACCAGCGGCCGATGTCGCAGACGTGGGAGCGGTTCCGCCAGATCGACCGCCAGCTCGGGCTCGAGGGCCTCGTGGTGCGGCCGCTCTCGGGCCGGATCCTCCCCGCGACGCTGCCCGAGAAGGAAGGGCTCCTCGACCGCGCGCGCCTGCTCGACATCTCGGGCCGCGGTCGGAACCGCCAGTACGCGCTCGCGAAGCACTACGGCATCACCGACATCCCCCAGCCGTCGGGCGGCTGTCTCCTGACCGATCCGGGATACTCGGCGCGGCTGCGCGACCTGTGGGATCACGATCCCGAGGCGGGCGCCCGCGACATCAACCTGCTCCGCATCGGCCGTCACTTCCGGCCGACCGAGGAGTGCAAGATCATCGTCGGCCGCATGGAGGCGGAGAACCACGCGCTCCAGGCGTTCCAGGCGAAGGGCGACTCGCTCGTCTACCTGAAGGACTTCCAGGGACCCATGACGCTGGTGCACGGCCGCCACGGCCCGGAGGAGATCCAGTTCGCGGCATCGCTCACGGTCCGCTACGGCGACGTGCCGGACAAGGGTGCGGCCGACGTCGTGGTCGCCCGCAAGGGCGGCATCCCCTACTGCATCACCGCCGAGCGGGCGCGCGAAGAGGAATACCAGCCGCTTCGGGTTGCGGCGTCCTAGATAGGGATGCCGCAGCGCACCGCGTTCAGCCTCGCCGCGATCGTTCTGCTTGCCGGCGTCCTCCGCCTGGTCTACTTCACGGGCCTGCAGACCGGCGACGACATCGTCTACTCCCGCATCGCCGTCGACCGCCTGAACGGCAAGTCCGACGTCACCAACGTCCAGCAGACGCGCTCGGGATTCCTGCTGCCCCTCGTCGTCTCCTACGGCCTCTTCGGGACGGGGGAAGTGCAGCTGCTCCTCTACAACCTGCTCTGCTCGACGGCGCTCGCGGGCGCGGTCTTCGCGATCGGGCGGGCGATGTTCAGCGACCTGGCGGGGCTGCTCGGCGGGCTCGTCGTCGCCGTCCATCCCAACCTGGTCCGCTACGCCACCGAGTGCCACACCGACACGCCGGTCGCGCTGTGGCTGGCGCTCGCGGTGCTCGCCGTCCATGCGGCGCGGCTGTCCGATCCGGGGGCCCGCCTCCGGGTGCTGGCGGGGCTCCTGCTCGGCTGGGCCTACCTGCACAAGGAATCGCCGATCTACATGGTCCTGTTCTTTGCCGGCCACTGGTGGTTCACCCGCCGAAGCTGGAGGTGGTACCTGCCGATCGTCGTGCCGGTGATCGGCGTGTTCGGGTTGGAGATGATGGCGTTTGCGGACCTCACCGGGAACCCGCTCGCGAGGTACGCGATGATCAAGTACTGGCATTCGGGCCAGTACATGGCGGAGAAGTACACCACGACGAAGGCGATCCTTCACCGCCAGTTCGCGGAGCTGCCGGTCCTGATGTTCACGCCGTGGTACGGGCGGAATTTCACGGGGCTGGTCAACCTGACGTGCCTGCTGGGCGGCGTCGTCCTGCTCTGGAAGCGCGTCGCCGGCACGGGGATGATCCTCGTCTGGTTCTTCGCGTTCTACCTGGCCTACTGCTTCTGGCCGTCGTCGCTCCGGCCGTTCATGCCGGGGTTCTTCCTCTTTGAGTGGACCCTGCCGGTCTTCGGAGCGCCGCTGGCCGCGATGTTCGGCGGCGGCGCATCGCAGCTGCGACGCGAGGCCGCGGCGGTCCTCGCGGCCGTGATCGTCGTCGCGTCGCTCGTGACGATCCATTCGGGCCGCGGCGAGGGGAAGTCCCTCTCGGAGGGCGCCCGCGAGGCGCGGCTCTGGATCGCGGGCGAGAAGTACGCGCGGATCGTGACCGACGACAAGACGGCCGAGGCGCTCGATTTTTTCGAAGGCCACCGCCCGTCGCGGCTCTACGTCCCCTTCCAGGAGGCGTCGACCCTCGCCGGCTCGGCGGTCATCGTCGACAAGTTCTGGTCGCAGCAGGTGAAGTGGTGGAGCCGGCCGGTCCCGAAGGAGGCGCTCGACCCGCCCGCCACCTGGAAGAAGCTCCACGAATCCGACCGGATCGTCATCTACCGGCCGTGAGGTAGCCGTCCGGTTCCTTCCGCAGGGCGACCCCCTTCGCGACGAGTTGTTCGAGGGCCCGTTCCACGCTCGTGAGCGGCAGCCGGGTCGTCGCGGCGAGCGATTCCACGGAGCAGGGCCGGGTCGCCAGCCGGCGGGCGACGGCCCGCTCGAGTGGCGTGAGCGCGACGGCGGGTTCCACCAGCGACGCGAAGGCGGGAATCTCCTCCAGGATGTCCGCCGGCTCCTCCACCAGCTTCGCCCCCTGCTTGATCAGGCGGTGGCATCCGCGGGACATCGGGCTTTCGATCGAGCCGGGGAGGCAGAAGACGTCGCGGCCCTGCTCGAGGGCCCAGTCGGCGGTAATGAGCGCGCCCGACCGCTCCGCGGCCTCCACGACGAGCACGCCCAGCGACAGCCCGCTGATGAGCCGATTGCGGCGGGGGAAGTTCGCGGTCTCCGGAGCGGATTCGAGGGGGAATTCCGAGAACGCCGCCCCGCGGGCGCAGATCGCGTCGAGCAGCTTCGCGTTCTCGGGCGGGTAGACGCGGAGCAGGCCGCTCCCGAGGAAGGCGACGGTCCGCCCTTCGGGAGCCTGAAGCGCGCCGCGGTGGGCGGCGGTGTCGGTCCCCCTGGCAAGGCCGCTCACCACGGTGATGCGCAGCCGGGCGAGTTCCTGGCCGAACCGTGCGGCCTGGCGGCGGCCGTAATCGGTGCATTCCCGGGAACCCACGATGCCCACGGACAGGGCGTCGGCGTCGACGGTCTTCCCGCGCCGGTAGAGGACGATGGGGTGGTCGTAGAGGGTGCGGAGCGCGGGCGGATAGTCGGCGCCGGTCGAGGGCAGGATTTCGATGCCGTGGCGGGCGGCGAGGTCGATCTCGCGGCGCGGATCTCCGGCTTCGACGATCGCTTTGGAGGTGAGGGGGCCGATGCCGGGGACCCGCTCAAGCTCGCGCCGGGAGAGGCGGGGGATGCGGGTCAGCTCGAACTGCTCGCGGAGCCGGCGCAGGAGGGAGCTGCCGACCATGCCGGACAGGTTGAGCCGCACCAGGGTTTCGAGTTCGTCCACCGCGCATCCTCCACCCGCGGAGTGCGCCGAGGGGCGAAAAACTCGACAGGAAAAATGGCGGGCCGACGGAATTTCGACCCGACAAATCGACTTCTTTGATTCGTCAGGAGGTGACGGTGCGGAGGGCGTTGGCGATCAGGTCGGAGGGGACCTCGACGCCCCAGCGAACCTTGCCGACGGCCTCGGGGAGGACGAACCGGGTCTTGCCCGAGACGTTCTTCTTGTCGAGCCGGAGCGCGGCGAGTACCTTCTTCTCGGGCATCTTCTTCACCCGCGTCGGGAGGCCGCAGAGCTTGAGCACCCGGTTCTGCGCCGCCAGCACCTCGAGCGGCGCGATCCCCAGCTCCATCGACAGGATCGCCTCGGCCTCCATCCCGATGGCCACCGCTTCGCCGTGGTGCAGCGTCTTGAAGTTGCCCGCCGCCTCGAGGGCGTGGCCGATCGTGTGGCCGTAGTTCAGGATCGCCCGCTCGCCCGACTCCTTCTCGTCCTTCGTGACCACGTCCGCCTTGATGGCGGCGCAGCGGTGGACGATCTCGTCGAGCACCTCGGGGTCGCGGGAGCGGATCCCGGTCAAATGACGGTCGATGTATTCGAACAGCGACGCGTCCCGGATCATCCCGTACTTCACCACCTCGCCCAGGCCCGAGACGTACTCCCGGTCGGGGAGGGTCTTCAGCACCGACGGATCGCAGCCGACCATCGCGGGCTGGTAGAACGTCCCCACCAGGTTCTTTCCCTGGGGAAGGTTGACGCCGGTCTTCCCGCCGATCGCCGCGTCGACCTGCCCGAGCAGCGTCGTGGGATAGAGGCAGACCCGGATGCCGCGCATGTAGGTCGAGGCCACGAATCCACCGAGGTCGGTGATGACCCCGCCGCCGACGGCGAAGAGAACCGACTTCCGGTCCATGCCGAACCGGGCCAGCTGCTGGTGGAGCTTCGACGCGGTGACGAGGCTCTTCTGGAGCTCGCCCGCGGGAAGGGCGGAGATCTGGGTTTCGACGCCCGCCGACTTCAGCCCTTGCTCGACGCGCCGCGCGTACTTGAGGCAGTTGCGGTCGGTCAGGACGAACGCGCGGGCGAGCCCCGATCCGAGGACCCCGTCGGCGGACGGATTCCATCCGAGCGCTCCGGGGCCGACGACGATCCGGGACGAGAGCAGCGGGATCTCTCTCACCGCGGCAGAATAGCAAACGGACGGAACCCGCGCAACCGGGCCCGCGTCAGAGAGGCGTGCATCGAAAGGAGCGGGCGATGAGCAGACTCGGATTTTCGGCCCTTCTGGCCGGCGGCATCATGGCGGTGATCTTCACGGCGGGATTCTTCCATGCCGCGGACCGGTCGCCCTCGGCTGCGACGGTCTGCAAGTCCCCGGCCCCGCGGGCGTGCGAAGAGGTTCCGCTCGACACCCTTCGTCCGAACGTGGCTTCGGGGAAAGGCCTCCTGGGCATGACCAACTCGCCGGCCTACAAGCGGGCGGGCGACCTGAGCCTGCGCGTGGCCGACTGTACGAAGGCCGAGGACGATCTCGAATCGCGGCTGACGGCGATCAAGGGCGAGATCCTCGACATGGTGATGGAAGGGACCGAAGGGTCGCGGACCTGCACGCTCTCGGCGATCATCCCCGCGGACCAGTTCCGCACGTTCATCACGGAGCTCCGCAAGATGGGGAAGGTGCAGTCGGAGCGCATCACGGCGTCGAAGCTCCGTCCCGGCGCCGGCGGCAAGGAAGTCGACGGCGGCGCCGATCCGCGCGAGCTGTCGCTCGTCTCGATCCGCATGGCCGACGAGAAGGTCGCCCAGACGGTGCTCGAGAGCCGCGGCGTGCTGGCCTCGAGCTTCGACCTGAGCGCCTCGCACTTCATGAAGGGGCTGGCGGTGCTCGTCGAGCTCGTGGGCATGGTGCTGCCGTTCGTCCTCGGATTCCTCGCGCTGGCGGTTCCGGTGCTGGTGGTGAAGCGGCTGCGCCGGGCGCGGCCGGCTTCCGTGTAAAGGCTCGATGTGGGGCCGGCCTCTGATATACTTGTTTCGTGGCCGGCAACCCCGAAGAACTCCAGCTGATCCAGCGCTGCATCACGGGGGACGCGGAAGGCTGGCGCGAGCTGATGAAGAAGTACGGCGCGCTCGTGGCCCACGCCGTCCGCACCACGTTCATGCGCGTCCTGAAGCAGGCCGACGCGAGCCTGGTCGACGACGCGATCCAGGCGGTGTGGCTCTCGCTCTGCGCCGACGGCTGCCGGCGGCTCCGGGGATTCGAATCGAAGGCCGCCCTCTCCACGTGGCTCACGGTCCTCTCCACCCGCCGCGCGCTCGACTACATCCGGTCCGAGATGCGCAAGGGGTCGATGCGCCACGTCCACCTCGACGACGAGGACCGCGACATCGTCAAGGAGCTCCAGACGCCCGAGACCGAGGAGCAGTATTCGCTCGACGAGATCTTCGTGCTCTACGAGGCGATGGAGAAGCTGCCCGAGGCCGACAAGCTGATCCTCAAGATGTATTACCTGGACGGGCTCTCCTACCGATCGATCGCCGGTGTAATGCAGGTAGCGCCGAACACGGTCTCGAGCTATATCCTCAGGGCCCGCGATAAACTGAAAAAATGCATCAAGGAGGGCACGGGCGGCGTCTCATGAACACCATGGAGAAGTCCTGTCCGGATGATCTGACCCTGGCCGGCTGGGTGGAGGGCACGCTCTCCCCCCAAGACCGCAACCGGATGACCGCCCACCTGGCGGCGTGCGACGACTGCCGTCGCGCCGTCGCCCTGGCGTCCACCCTCGACGCGCCGCCCGCCGAAGGCGGCGTGAACGAGATCCTGCTGTCCAAGGTGGTTTCGGCCTCGCGCCGCCGCCGGTTGGCGCCGTTCGCCGCCGCCGCGGCCGTCCTGGCCGTCGCCGTCGGCTTCACCCTGATCCCGAGGAACCCGCCGGCGCCGTCCTATACCGTCGACTCCAAGAACGTCCTCCCGGCCGAGACCAAGGTCGCGGCCGCGCCGAGCCCCACGACCGAGGCGCCGAAGCCCTACGTCGCGCCGCGGCCCGAGCCGTCGACCCTGCCCCTGATTCCTGAAGAGAAGCCCGGGCCGGTCAAGGGACCCGATCCGATCGCCAAGCCGGTTCCGACCGAGGAACCTCCGAAGAAACCGGTCAGCCCGACCGTCGTCGATCCGACGCCGGCCCCGGTCGTCGTCGCACCGCCGGTCATCACCCGAGACCCCCGCACGCCGCCGGCCGACGTCAAGACGCTCGCCCCGGTCTTCGTCCTCGATCCGGCGGGCGACCTCTGGCTCAAGCGCGACGAGTCGGAAGCCAAGGCCGGGACGATGGAAAAGGCGGCGTGGAAGGATCTCTTCGCCGCGAAGAACAGCGCCGCGTCCTTCACCCTCGAGGCCCGGACCTCCGTCATGCTCGAGAAGGGCTCGGAGGCCGCGTTCTCCCACCTGAAGTCGGACGACACCTACAGCCTGGCCCTCGACCAGGGCCTCGTGATGCTCGATACCGAGGGGTCGTCCCAGAAGTGGCAGATCTCGTTCCCGAACAAGGGCAAGCTCAGCTTCAGCAACCTGAACGGCCGCCTGGCGGTCGAATCCCGCGGCGACCGCATGTCCGCCCTCCTGCTCGACGGGTCGGCCGAGATGAAGTTCGGCGCCCTGGCCAAGAAGGCCCAGATCGGGGAGGAGATCGTCCTGCCGACGAAGGAAGGCGAGCAGGTCGTCGAAAAGAAGGTCCAGACCCAGCGCATGCTGGCGAGGCTCGACGAACTCCGTCCCAAGGTCTTTACCGCGTTCGCGACGACCTTCGACGAGAAGAACGACGAGCTTCAGCTCTACCCGTACGGGCTCGTGTCCGGCAAGCGCACGCAGGGCCCGACGGGGCTCTACCTCCAGTCCGAGTCGATCGTCGCCCAGAAGCCGGGCGAGAAGAACATCCTGGCGGCCGAAGTCCACCTGGACCGCGCGTTCGGGGTGGTCTCCGGCATGGTCCTGAGGTTCCGCTACCGCACGACCCTGCCGACGTTTACCGTGAAAATTGGAAAGTATTCCGCGGATTATACGTCTAGAATCAAGGCGGGGCTGTGGGGCGATGCGGAGATCCCCCTGCAGGCATTCTCCTTCGAGGGAACCCCGATGCTCCCCACGGATCCCGTGGAAAACGTCCGGTTTACGGGATCTTTGGACAAGAGAAGTGGCCAACTGGATATCGACGGGCTACAATTCCTTCGGCGAGTTCGATAGACTCGGAGGGGTTCCGTGATGATCGCAGCTGGGGCGCTCTTCGCTTGCCTGGCCACTCTCGCGGGTCCTCAGGACGGCAACAACCTCCAATCCGCCATCCAGAAATTCAAGGACGACTACTACAAGGTCGGCGCCCGGGAAGACGACAAGATCCAGGCCGTCAACTACCTCTCCCAGCATCGCTGCGAGAAGGTCGTCAAAGTCCTGTCGCCCCTCCTGAGCGAGGCGCCTCCCATGGTCCGCATGATCACCGCGCGGGCGTTGGCGAACTTCAGCGACGTCGACCTCGCCGGCAAGGAGCTCGTGGGAGCGCTGCAGGGCCAGGCGAATTCCGGCAAGAAGCTCTCGTGCATCCGGATCGAGATCCTGCGCGCCCTGGGGGCGCTCCACTACAAGGGGGCCGGCCCCGCGGCGGCGAAGCTGATCCAGGATCGCGAGGTCTGGGTCGCGAAGGCCGCGATCGACGCGACCGCCCGGATCCGGGTGTCGGACGCGATCGTGCCGCTCATCAAGGCGCTGGCCCGGATCGAAGGCAAGGACGGGGACGCGGAAGTGACCATCGATCCCCTCGACGGTTTTATCGAAGGCTACGGCAAGAACGAGTTCTTCAAGCAGGACTCCCGCGCCCAGAAGAAGCCGTCGGAGCGCGAAGTGCTCCGCGCGCCGATCCTCGCGGCGCTCCAGTCGATCACCAAGCAGACCTTCGGCTGCGCGAAGGAATGGGACTGCTGGTGGATGAAGAACAAGGCGAACTTCACCGTCGTCGACTAACCGGTCCCCGTACTCCAGGTTACGGAACCTGTTTCCGCGCCATCACCAGGCCCTGCATGTTCGTGCGGTACTTATCCAGCAGGGTGCGCGGGACCGGCGCGCCGGTCTCGTCGAGCTTTTCCTGCGCGGCGGTGTAGAGGATCTGCGCGTTCTTGAAGTCGGCGAGCGCCTTCATCCCTTCGTCGATCCACGTCGCATTGTCGCTGGCCGCCTTGGACTTCTCGAGGTGGCCTTTCGCGGTCTCATGGAACTCGTCGGCCTTCTTCACCATCTCGTCGACCGTCTTGGGGATGGCGAGGCCGGCGGGAGCCGGGCCCGCCGGGAGCGGCTGGGGCTGCGGGGCGGGCCTGGGGACCTGCGCCGCGGGGGCCGATTCCGAGTCGGGGAGCGGCGCGAGCGCCAGGGGCGCCAGGGGATTCTTCGCCAGGTCGGCGAGCTGCTTCGTGATCTTCTCCACGATGGCGTAGCGCTCGAACTGCGGGGTGCCTTCGAAGTATTCGCGCCGGCCGGCGCCCCAGCACTCCTCGCACTCGCTGCCGCCGCCCTTGCACTTGGGGCAGACGATGTCGACGAGGTCTCCCAGGAGCTTCGCGGTCGGATCGATGCCCTTCTTCGCCTCTTCGAGCCGGTGGGTGAGGTCCGCCTGCCGGTTGGCGCGGCGCTGGCGCTCGTCGATCCATCCCTTGATCTCGGCCGCCTGCTCGGCCAGCGCCTTGGCGAGGCCGGGCGCCGAGGGGAGCGCCTTCGCGACCCACGTCGCGTCGCCGTAGCCCTTGCACGTGGTGCAGGCGATCATCGAGGAGCCCTCGCAGGCGGCGCACGCCGCCATCGCCTTGCCCTTGCCCTGGCAGACCGAGCAGGTGTCCGTCTTCCGGCCCGTGCAGCGGTCGCACACCACGTGGCCGGCGGCGCAGATCTCGTAGTCGGCGAAGAACCGGCGGGCGCCCTGGGAGCTGATGGCCCGGAGCTGGCCCTTGTTGTCGTTGACCTTGATCTTCGCCTTCCCGCTGAAGACGAACATCCTCATCTCGCTCCAGAACTTCGTGCACGGCTGGGTGGCCGTGCCGGTCTTCTTGTCGCCGGTCTTGGTGACGATCGACTCGGTCTGGAGGCCGAAGGAGCCGCCGGAACAGACCCCCATCTGGTACGTGAGGGTCTGGGGTTCGAGCGTCCCGCCCACGGTCTTGCCCTTGTCGTTCTTCATCGTGACCCGCACGGGCCGCTCGACGGACAGGACGAGCGTGCCCTTGTAGCCCCGGTGGGTCAGCTGGCCCGAGCCGTCGCAGAGAAGGCACGGGACCGTTCCCTTGGATTCGCACCGCGGGCAGGGTCCGAGCGCCTGCCCGTTCTGGCAGGCGGTGCAGGCCGCGCCGCCGGCGCCCTTGCAGGCCGCGCAACCCGTCGGGGTCTTCCTCGGCTGCTTGGTCAGGAAGAACAGACGCATCAGCTGGCGGGAGAAGTCGGGCGCGTAGAGGTCGGCGAGCAGCGCCGCGCGGGTGAAGGGCGCCTCGGTGGCATCCCCTTTGCCTTCCCAAAACGACTTGAGTCCCGCCGCGACGTCCTGCGTGATCTGCCGGGCGATCACCGCCCGGGCGAACTTCTGGGTGGATTCCCCCGGATGGTCGGCGAGCAGCTTGAACGCGGCGATCGGATCGGTCGAGCGCAGCGTCTCGAATTTCTTGGCGAGGTCGTCCTGGGGGCCGGCGGCCAGCAGGACCGGCGTGAGCGCCGCGGTATGGATGAAGTCTCTACGGTTCATTTAGATCCCACTCTTCCTGGACGGACATCCGCTCCTAATACCCTTACGCCCGGCACCCCATAATGGGTCCATGCTTCCATCACTCCTGTCGCGTCGGGGACCCTATCCTTTTCCTGTATTGCGGACGCCCCCGCCGGATGTGACACCGTTGCGGCTCCCCTAAATAAGCAGGGCGCCCGTGGATGGTAGGAGGGCGCCCTGGTATTGGGGGAAGAAAGTCTTCGTCGCGGCGCGTCAGCTCATCGCGGCCCTCAACATTTGCTGTATCCGCACGGACATTTCACGCAGCCCTCCTGCACGTGGAGGAGGGCGCCGCATTCCGGACAGGTCTCGGCGGCCGGAGCCGGCGCCGTCCCCAGCGCCCGGCCGACCTCGTCCGCGGACGCCCCGCGGGCGAGCGCGAGGCCGACGAGACGGCCGACCGCGTCGCTCAACGGGCCCGCGGCCGTCGCCGCGCGCGCGTCGGGCTCGTTCTTCAGCGCCATCGGTTGCGTCTTCCGCGACCGGTCGCGGTAGACCGTGACGCCCTTGACGCCGCCCTCGAACGCGAGGTCGAACACGCGGCGGACGTCCTCGAGGGTGGCGTCGACCGGGAAGTTGACGGTCTTCGAGACCGCGTTGTCGGTAGACTCCTGGAAGGCGGCCTGCATCCGGAGGTGGCCCTCGGGCGACACGTCGTGGGCGCAGGCGAAAATGTCCCGCCAGCGGGGCGGGATCTCGTCGATCTTCCGGCAGCTGCCGTCGTGGACCAGCCGCTCGGTCAGTCCGGGCGAGGCGAACTTCTCGCGTTCGGCCACTTCCTGGAAGTACGGGTGGACCTCGGGGAGCTGCTCGCCGTTGAGGATCTGCCGGACGAACGCCAGGGAATAGAGCGGCTCGATCCCGGCGGAGCAGCCGGCGAGGATCGAGATCGTTCCCGTGGGCGCGACCGTGGTGACCATCGCGTTCCGCATCGGGGCGCCGGAGGCGAAATAGCGGTGGCCGGAGGACCACGCGCTGCCCGCCCAGTTGGGGAAGGGGCCGCGCTCGCGGGCCAGGTCCTGCGACGCCTTCCACGCCTCGTCGCGGAGGAAGCGCATCAGCGACCGCGCGAGCGACAGCGCCTGCTCCGAGTCGTAGGGGACGCCCAGTCGGAACAGCATGTCGGCCCAGCCCATGACGCCCAGCCCGATCTTCCGGTTGCCCTTCACGAGCTCCTCGATCTGCGGCTTGGGGTAGGCGTTGACGTCGATCACGTCGTCGAGGAAGCGGACCGCGAGGGCCGCGGTGTCGGCCAGCGCCTTCCAGCGGATCCGGCTCTCGGGCGACGTCGCGGTCCCGAGCGCGCCGGCGGGCTCGACGAAGTGGGACAGGTTGATCGATCCGAGGTTGCACGCCTCCCAGGGCAGCAGCGCCTGCTCGCCGCACGGGTTGGTCGCGGTGATCTCGCCCAGCGCCGGCGTGGGATTGAACCGGTTGACCCGGTCGACGAAGAACAGGCCGGGCTCGCCCGACTCCCAGGCGCGGCGGACGGCGAGGTCGTACAGGTCGCGCGCCGTCCACTCGCGGTCGCCGGTCCCGACGATGTTGCCCTCGGCGTCGCGCACCTTTTCCCGCAGCGGCGTCTTCTTCCCGGTGTGGGGATCGACGACGTAGTGCTTGAGGTTGCCGCGCACGGCGCGGAGGAATTCGTCGGTCACGCCGATCGAGAGGTTGAAGTTGTTGAGCTCGCCCGGCTCGGACTTCGCGTTGATGAAGTCCAGGATGTCGGGATGGTCGACGCGGAGGATCGCCATATTGGCGCCGCGCCGGAATCCGCCCTGGTGGATGGCGTCCGTCGCGGCATTGAAGACGCGCATGAAGCTGATCGGCCCGCTCGCCCGTCCGTGGGTCGACTCGACCCGCGTCGATTCGGGCCGGATGCGGGAAAAGTCGAAGCCGGTTCCGCCGCCGGTCTTGTGGATGAACGCGGCGGAGCGGAGGGTGTCGAAGATGCCTTCGTCCTTGTCGTCGATGATCGCGTCGGCGACGGGCAGGACGAAGCAGGCGAAGTACTGGCCCAGGCGCCGTCCGGCGTTCATGAGCGCCGGCGAGTTGGGGAGGAAGTCCAGCGACGCCATCATCCGGTAGAAGCGGCCGGCGGTCTCCTGGAGGCGGGCGTCGTCGGCGCCGTAAATCCGCTCGGCGACCGCCACGTGGAGGGCGACGCGCCAGAGCATGTCCTCGGGGGTCTCGGCGGCGCGGCCCCGCTCGTCCTTCAGGAGGTAGCGCTTCTCGAGGACGGCCAGGGCGTTGGGACCCAGCGAGACGGGAAGATCGGGGCGGGTGAACCGCCCGGAAGCGTTGATGCCTCCCCCGTCCAGCTGCCTCTCCATCGTTCCTTCTTCCCCAGAACGCACGATTACTAGTGCGTTGAGTCGGATTGTACCACAAGGGCTTGGGCGATTCAAGCGAGGGCGCCTCGGGGACATTCGGATGGACAAGGCGGTCGCAGGGGTTAAAATTGCCTTAGAAAGGGAGGAGCCCATGAACGTCGTCATCTTCCTCGCGGTCCAGTCGCTCTTCGCCGCTACGGCCCCGGACGATCCGCTGCCGAGATTCGACGACCTGGAGCCGCCCGCGGCGTCCCTGCAGGGCAAGGGCGAGCCCTATCCCTGGCTGGGGCTCGAGGCCATGGCGGTCTGGACGAACTTCGAAAGCGGCCTCCGGATCAAGGACACCTGGGGCTTCGGCGGGGACGCCACCCTGACGCTCGACTACGGCAAGAAGGCGTTCCTCGGCTTCCGGATGGGCTATGTCGGCTGGAATACGCGGACCGAAGGGACCGCGGTCCTCGAAGCCGGCGTGTGGGTCCGCCAGTATCGGATCGGCGTCTTCGGCGCGTTCCAGTTCCGCTTCCTGGAGCTCCGCATCGGCGTGACGACCGGCGGCTACCGCTTTCGCCGGGAGGGGAACAGCGACACGGCCGGCTTCTTCGAGTTCGAGGCGGCGATCGGGGCGCGGCCGAACGAGTTCTTCTGGATCGGCCTGCGGGTGATGCAGACCTTCACGGTGACCGACTTCAACCACACGAACGACCACAGCTACGTCAATTACTCGGTCGGCCCCGCTCTGGAAGTGAGGTTCTAGGCTCCGTCACCGGTAACCGGTAACCCGTCGGATCCCCCACGTCGCCTCCCCCGGGGGGAGGGGCGGAGGGGGACCCTTACCGATGACGGGGTACGGGGTACGGGTTAGCGGGGGGTGAACGTCGTGTAGCACGACGGGCACTGCACGCGGCCGCTGGAGTCGAGCGCGGCGTCGAACTGGTTGTCGCAGATCACGCACTCGCACTTCTTCCGCTTCTCGGTGGGGCCCTTCGCGGGCGCCGGCGCGCCGACCGGCGGGAGGCCCGCCTTCACGGACCGGATCACCTGCGTGGCGAATTCCGCGTCGGTCCGGGTCGAGTCGCTCGGCTTGCCTTCCTTGAGCGGGCCCTTGCACTTCGGGCAGTCGATCCGCTTACCTTCGGACATCGTGAGGACGGTGAACGAGAGCTTGCACGCGGGGCAGCTCATGATCTTCTTGAGCTGTTTCTCGAGGATGTCCTTCACCTGGATCGTGGTGAGATAGCCTTTCGCCACCAGGACCTCGCCCAGCGAGCGGGTCTCGCCCGGCTCGGCCTGGAGTCGCAGGCAGATGTTGACCTCGTCGGCGGTGACGAGCCCCAGCTTGACGGCCAGCTTGCCGAAGAGGACCGATTCCTTCCGCTTCTTGACGAGCGGATCGACGAGGTCCATGTTCTTCTGCTGGATCTCGAGGATCCGGGCGTTCTGGATGGCGGTGAGGTAGCCCTTCTCCATGAGCAGATCGCCCAGGCGGGGGGCGGGCTGGTGGGGGGACTGCAGCTGGAGCTGAAGCCGGGTGCACTCGTCGATCTGGGCCTGGGTACAGAACCCTTCGCTCAGTGCGATCTTGCCGAACAGCAGTTCGCCGCTCGCGGGCACGGCCGGTCCGCCTCCTGGTCGGGGTACGTCCCCAATCCAAAACTCTAGGCTACTCCCACTCGATGGTGGATGGCGGCTTGGAGCTGATGTCGTACACCACGCGGTTGACGCCCTTGACCTCGTTGACGATGCGCGAGCTGATGTTGCCCAGGACGTCGTAGGGGATCCGCGCCCAGTCGGCCGTCATCCCGTCGAGGCTCTCGACGATCCGGACGGAGATGACCTCCTGGAAGGTGCGCTCGTCGCCCATCACGCCGACGCTCTTGACCGGGAGGAGGACCGCGAAGTACTGCCAGAGCTTCTCCTGAAGCTTGGCCTTCTCGATCTCCTGGGTCACGATTTCGTCCGCCTCGCGGAGGATCTCGAGGCGCTCCGGCGTGAGCAGTCCGGGGCAGCGGACGGCGAGGCCGGGGCCGGGGAACGGCTGGCGGCGGACCAGCTCTTCCGGAAGGCCGAGCTCGCGGCCGATGCGGCGCGCCTCGTCCTTGAAGAGCGTCTTGAGCGGCTCGATGAGCTTGAAGCCGAGCTCCTCCGGCAGGCCGCCCACGTTGTGGTGGGTCTTGATCTTCGCCGACGGGCCGCCCGTGGCCGAGCGCGACTCGATCACGTCGGGGTAAAGCGTGCCCTGGGCGAGGAACTTGACCTGCTTGAGGGGCCGCGCGGCGGCCTTGAAGATGTCGATGAACGTGTGGCCGATGATCGTCCGCTTCTTCTCGGGGTCGGTGACGCCCTTGAGCTTGTTGAGGAACTTGTTGGCCGCGTCGACGACCACCAGGTTCACGTGCATCCGCTTCTCGAAGAAGTCGCGGACCTTCTTGGCCTCGCCCTTGCGCAGGAGGCCGTTGTCGACGAACACGCAGGTGAGGCGGCTGGAGACCGCCTTGTGGACGAGGGCGGCGACGACGCCGCTGTCGACGCCGCCGGAGAGGGCGCAGAGGATGTGGTCCTTGCCCGCGGTCCGGCGGATCTCGGCGATGGCGTTGTCGACGTACGACTTCATCTCCCAGTCGCCGCGGCAGCCGCAGATCGCGTAGAGGAAGTTGCGGAGGATCTGGGTGCCGTACGGCGTGTGCTGGACTTCCGGATGGAACTGGACGCCGTAGAACGCGCGCTTCTTGTGGCGCACGGCGGCCCAGGCGCAGTTCTTCGAGGAGGCGAGGACGTCGAACTCCTTGGTGGTGGCTTCGACCTTGTCGCCGTGGCTCATCCAGACCTGCGTGTCGTTGGGCACGCCGCGGAAGAGCTTGTCGGAGCCGTTCTTGATCGCGAGATCGGTGCGGCCGTACTCGCGGTCGGACGCGGCGGAGACCTTGGCGCCGAGGAGCTTGGCGCCGAGCTGGAGGCCGTAGCAGATGCCCAGCACGGGGACGCCTAGTTCGAAGATCTTGGGATCGCACGTCGGCGCGCGGCGCTGGTAGACGCTCGCCGGCCCGCCCGACAGGATCACGCCCTTGAGCCGGTGCTTCTTCAGCGCGTCGGGGTTGACGTCGGGGGGGAGGATCTCGCAGTAGACGCTGGCTTCGCGGGTGCGGCGGGCGATCAGCTGGGTGTACTGGGAACCGAAATCGAGAATACCAACGTAGTCGTTGTCGGGCATTCTAGGGGTTCCTCACGGGTTGATTCATCGTCGCGTGAATCATCCGACGGTTGACCGGTGGGCTGCCACATCCCCCTCTCCGAGCTCGGGAATTCCCGATTTTCTGCCCCCGTCAGGCCCGTACATTAAAGTCTTTGCGCAGGACGGTCAAGAGTTCTTTGAAATTCTTGAGCTCGTGCCGCGCCTTGGTGCGCCCCTGCTCGTTGCTGTGGCGGCCGCGGCGGACGTGCACCGTGACCATGCCCAGCACGTTCGCCGGGTCGATGTCCTGCAGGGGATGGTCGCCGACGTACATCGTTTCCTCGGGCTCGACGCCGACTTCCTCGGAGGCGCGCTGGTACAGCTTGGGATTGGGCTTGGAGATGCCGATCTGGTCGGAGATGAAGATCGCCGTCGGGGTGAAATATTCATACAACCCCAGCCGGAGCAGCTTGTCAGCCTGCTTCTGCTGGAGGCCCGACGTGATCACGCCCCGCAGGAGGTCGGTCCGGGCCAGCTTGGCCAGGACGGGCGGCACGTCGGGGTAGGGCCGGAGCTGGCGGACCTTGGCGTCGTGGTACGCATGGACGCCGGCCGCCACCAGGATGGCGGGATTGACGCCGTCGAACGCCCGCCGGGGGAGCCGGAGCAGAAGCTTGTCGAAGTGATGCTCGTAGTTGGAGGAGAACTCGGAGATGACCTCCGACAGCTCGCGGAGGATGTGCTCCGCCGGCAGCCGGAGACCGTAGCGCCGCATCGCATCGACGGCGCCCCGCCGCGCCCGGTCGGCGAACTCCGTCGTGGAGAACAAAGTATCGTCGATGTCGAAGAAGATGGCCTTCAGGCTCATGGGTGCATGATCGTACCGGAGTCGCCCTCCGCCATCAAGCATCCGACGTCGAGCGGGGCGGCCGGCCGCCGGGAAAAAGAAAAGCCCCCGGCGCGGACGGCGCCGGGGGCTTCTCGACGGTTTCCCTTAGAACTGCTGGTTCTCGCGCTCCGCCAGGTCGATGATCTCCGGCGTCACGAGCATCATGAGGCGGCGCCGCTCGTCGACCTTCGCCTTGCGGGTGAAGAAGAAGTTGACCAGGGGGATGTCCTCGAGGAAGGGCACGCCCGACTTCATGTCGCGCATTTGGATGTCCTTGAAGCCGGTGATCAGGATCGTGCCGCGGTCGGGGACCGTGACCGTGGTCTCGGCCTTCTGCAGGACGACGTACGGCAGCTGCAGGAGGATGTTCAGGCCGGGGCGGATCGACACGGTGCGCATGACCTGGAGCTCGGCCATCGAGGGCCGCATCTCGAGGGTCACGTATTTCCGGTCGTTCGACACGATCGGGCGGACGTCGAGGACGACGCCGCTGGTCAGGATGCCCATGATCGGGTCGTACGCGGCGGCCAGGGTCGACACCTGGGGCTCGTAGTCCTGGATGTAGGCGATCTGGGTGAGGAACATCACGTGCGAGCGCTGCGTGTTGAAGACTGTCACGCGGGGCGCCTGGACGAGCGTAGCCTTCTGGCCCTTGTGCAGCGAGCGGAGGGCCATCTGGAGGGCCTGCTCGCCCAGCCACTCGTACTGGAGGCCGAGGCCGCCCTGGCTCCGGAGGCGGTTGTTGGTCGGGTCGATGCCGATGCCCAGCAGCGGATCGAACCGCAGCAGCGTGTGGAAGGTCTGGGCGCGGACGTCCCAGGACTCGAGCCGGGCGGTTTCCTGCGAGGAGAAGCCGGCGCCGAGCTGGCCGGTGTTGTCGTCGATCGACGTGAAGCCGACCATCGGCGTGTCCGTGCCGGGGAGCGCCGCGTTCGCGCGGTTGATGATGTCGACGCCGACGTCGTCCAGGAAGTCGTCGTACGCCGAGACGAAGCGGCAGGTCACCGACACCATCGTGCCGGTGTAGCTGCGCAGCTTGCCCAGGAACTCGCGCAGCTCGCGGTGGACGCGGGGCGGCGCGTTGACCAGCAGCTGCTGGTTGGGCGTCTT
>Ga0134121_10001282_pt1 | contig 23901 bp, 20 predicted proteins | sample KB301_FD_96463 | JGI IMG/M metagenome (GOLD analysis project Ga0134121, IMG submission 96463) | Terrestrial soil microbial communities without Nitrogen fertilizer from Kellogg Biological Station, Michigan, USA - KB3-0-1 | ecosystem: Environmental > Terrestrial > Soil > Unclassified ... | reverse complement strand
TCGCCGCTTTTCACCCCAAGGGTGGTCCCTCCTGGCTTCTCTACTTCACAAGAAAACGCCACTCCAACTGCGCGAATCGCCAATACCCTTTCTTACATCCCTCTGTTACCGACTAATCGGGGCCGGACCACCTCTCTTGACGACTGCGATCCGCCGCGCTACCATTTTGCAGCCGTGACCAGAAGCACCGCAAACATCTCGATTCCAAAGCGACCTCCGCTCGGTCATGTCGCTCGTTCCAACTTCCACGACCGTTCGGCGTCCTAGCGCCACCGGTCGGATTTCCAACAAACCGTTCCGTGAAGCGCTATGGCCGCCTGGCCCCAAAGAGGGCTCCGGGTCACACCACTCGTCACAATATCCAGGAGGAATCATGCGCACATTGAAGGAGATGATCGTTGACAATCAGAAGGTCCGGTTCAGGTTCTATCGGGACGGGCAACTCTGGTATGAGACCGAATGTGGTTTTCGGTTCCCTGTCCCGATCGCAGATGCTGGAACGGCAACTTTTCTCGACGAAGACCGCGCGATTCTCTTCATGCGGTACATCCGGAAACAGATGGCCACCTGGGAAGATTCGCGCCGTCCACAGGACGTCGATAGGCCGAAGTAGCCGATGGTGATTGCCGCTCCGAGCCCAGCCACTCGGAGCGGCAATCCGCAAACAACATTCAGGTCTCGCAATTGAGTCCTTATTGAAGACTGCAACTGGGGCAGGGAAGGCCATGGACGTTTGCTGACGTACAATCCCTTCATGGGTTCCCTGGAAGCAGAAGGTATTGCAGGAATCGGCACCCCTTAGCCCCGAGCTTTCCGGGTCGTCTGGGAGCATAATGTCAAAGCAGAACGATGACTAATCCGCCACGCGACCCCGACAACCTGTCCGACGATCAGGACCTCTTCCAGCAGGAAGTGGGCGACGTCAAGCGCATCAGCCACAATCAGGCTTTCGTCAAACAGTCGCGAACGGCGCAGACGAAGTTGCCGGCGCAGGACGAAAACGACAGCAAGGTGGAGAGCGGAGAGGTCCTGCGGTTCCTGCGTTCCGGAATCCAGGCAACTGTTCTTCAGAAACTGCGCCGAGGCCAGTTCCCTGTCGAAGCCACACTCGACCTGCACGGACTCACGATCGCCGAGGCCAATGACGAACTGTATCGCTTCGTGCAGCATTCCCAGAACCTGGGACGACAGGCTGTCCGCGTCGTGCACGGGAAAGGCCATGGGTCGAAAGGACAGGAACCGGTCCTCAAAGCCAAAATCAACCAATGGCTCCGCGAATTCCCGGTTGTTCTGGCATTCTGTTCCTCGGGCCCGCGAGACGGCGGCACTGGCGCTGTAGACGTGCTTCTCCGGAAGTAGCGTGCTGCGAGGCAGAGACACGATCGTTCCCCTGATTCTCATTCTGGCCTTCCTGGGCACAACCTTGCTCGTCGTCAACGCCTCTGGCACAACGGACTTCGATCTGTCCGTGTTTCGGTATGTTCATCGCCTAAGATCGCCGTTTCTCAGCAACGCGGCCGTCTTTGTTACGGAGTTTGGCCGGACTCCGGTCGCGCTCCTGTTCAGCATTGTGGCCTGGCGGCGAAGCCGGGCAATGGCGATCCATTTGGCTACCGCAACCCTCGGCGCCGAGATCGTTCTGGAAGTGCTCAAGCTGGTGATCCGTCGTCCACGCCCCATCGAGATTCTTCCATTGGTCCACGCAACAGGATATTCCTTCCCGAGCGGGCATTCGCTCGTCGCGGCCGCGACCTACACAACCGCCGCCATCCTCATCTGCCGTGGGTTGCGGCGGCGGTCCCACCGCATTCTGGTAACCGCTGCTGCAGTGGTTACGATCGCGCTCATCGCCTCATCACGGGTCTACCTGGGCGTGCATTACGCAAGCGATGTGATTGGTGGAATCTTGCTTGGCACCGCCTGGGCCGTTATTCTTGAACACTGGTATGATTTGCGAAACGTCCCGCGGAAGGACTCTGGATATGAAATTCACGATCACAACGCGCGAGGCAGACGGGATCACGATCTTTGATCTGAGCGGCCGAATGTCTTTTCCCGATCCTCATGTTCAGAAAGTGCTGGTGGAGCGGATCAAGGAAGGCCGCAAGGGCTTCGTGATCAACCTTGTGGGCGTGTCTTATCTGGACAGCTATGGACTTCACGACCTTGTCAGCGCATTCAGCGCGGTGAAGGCGGCGGGCGGGGGGCTCGTGCTTTTACAGCCGAACCGCAACGTGAGGAAGACGATCGAGATCACCATGAAAAATGTCTTCGAAATCTTCGATGACGAAGCGGCCGCGATCGAGGCTGTTCGATAACGCGCGACCTCTCGATAACAAGACTGTTGCGCGTGGTCCGCAACGGGCCAGGATTGGCGGCGTCATTTTCGAGCGGGCCCTCTCCCCCCGGGAGAGGGTGGCCGGGCGAAGCGCGAGCCCGATAGGGCGAAGCCTAAAGAGAAGCCGGGTGAGGGCGCGCGAATGGGCCCTCATCCGGCCCTTCGGGCCACCTTCTCCCGGGGGGAGAAGGCCGCGCGAACGCGTGCCGGACTTTTGGTGCAAAGCTGTGGCCGGGCGAAGCGCGAGCCCGATAGGGCGAAGCCTAAAGAGAGGCCGGGTGAGGGCGCACGGACATGCCCTCATCCGCCCCCTCGGGGCACCTTCTCCTTCCTGCAATTTGGACAGCTGTGCCTCTTGAAAGGGGACGCCCTCACTTCTCCGGGGTGTCGTAATTCCCGATTCGCCGAACCCAGATATTGCGATACCGAACAGGGTTCGAATGATCCTGCAGAACAAGGGGTTCCTCTGCCGCCTGCGGCCCGTACTTCGCGAGCTCGCGGTGTACGGTGCCCCCCGAGAGCTCCTTCCTGTTATGCAACAGCACTCCGTTCAAGAATACTGTCAGGTACGCGGGCTTCACCAGCTTCGTGCCTTCGAAGCGGGGCGCTTCAAACACGATGTCATAGAACTGCCATTCGCCGGGCTTGCGCGTGGCATTCGCCAGCGGAGGCCATTGACCGTAAATCGCCCCGGCCTGGCCGTCAGCGTAGGTGAGATTCTGATAGGAATCGAGCACCTGCACTTCGTACAGCCCTTGAAGGAAAATGCCGCTGTTGCCACGATTCTGGCTGTTGCCGCGCACCTGCTCCGGTGAGGCCCACTCGACGTGCAACTGAATATCGCCGAACTTTTCTTTCGTCCGGAGATCCCCGGAATTGGGAACAACTTCCATGTAGCCGTTCTCGACTTTCCAGGGCTGGCGTGCGGGAGTCCAGCGCGAAAGGTCGCGCCCGTCAAAAAGCACAATCGCGTCGGACGGTGCGCCGCCAGGCTGCGCTGCCGGCATAACGACCGGGGGGTGCGGACGCGCGGGATCGTGCACGTGATAGGGAAGATTCGGAAGCATGGGCGTGTCGGTATAGCCGACGGGAGAGTTTTGAGCGAGAGCGAAGGAGACCGCCAATAGAAACACGACAAGACCCACAACCTTGAACCAATTCTTCGAGGACATAGCCACGCTCCTTTAGCGATTCACCAACACAAAGGAATAGACCGAGTCACCCGCGGCAACCACAACATACTGCTGACCGTCCATTTCATACGTGATCGGTCCGTTCGAGACGGACGTATGCAGGCCGGTGTGCCACAACGGTTCTCCGGTGGTTGCATTGAGCGCGACGAAGTTGGAAGACGCATCGCCCGCAAACACAAGGTTTCCGGCGGTGCTCAGCAATCCGGAACGCACGCTTGTGCTGCCTTCCCACTTGTGCGACCACTTGACCTTCCCGGTCTTGTAGTCGATCGCCTGGAGCATCGCTTCCGACCAGCCGCCGCGATCATTGCCGCCCCAACCCTGCGGCTTGGCATCATCTTCATCGGTGTAGACATAATAGACGCTGAACGCGCGCGTGGCGTTCGTGTAAAACAAGCCTGCGGCCGGACTGAAACTTGGCGGAGGCCAGTTGGCAGCGCCTCCCTGATTCGGCGAGACGAGTGCCCCATCGGTCTGCGGAAACTTTGTGGGGTCGGGTATCGGTTGGCCCTTCGTATCCACTCCTCTGGCCCAGTTCGTCTTCACAAACTCCGTACTGCTGATGTTTTTTCCGTTCGTCCGATCAAGGACGAAGAACCACCCGTTGCGACTCGCCTGCGCGATGAGCTTGCGTGGTTGCCCGTTAATGTCGCCGTCGAAAACGACGGGAGTTTGATTCGCATCCCAATCGTGCGTGTCGTGCGGCGACGACTGGAAGTACCACTGAAGTTTTCCGGTGTCCGGGTTCACGGCGACAATCGACTCTGTGAAAAGGTTATCGCCCAGCCGCTGCCTGCCATTGATCACCGGTTGAGGATTCCCAGTGCCGAAATACACCAGATTGAGAATTGGATCATAGGTGAATGCACCCCACGTCATGCCCCCGCCGTGAGTCATCGCCTCTTCGCTGGGCCAGGTCTTTGCTTCAGGTGTACCGGGCTGCGGATAGGTGTACCAGCGCCATTGGAGATCTCCCGTTTCCGGATCGTGCGCCTCGACATACCCGGGAATATCCAGATCGTCGCCGCTCACACCCACAATGACGTGGTTTTTGACGATTAACGGCGCGGTCGAGCCGTAATAGAACTGTTCGAGATCGCAGATTTCCGTTCGCCACTTCTCGCGGCCATCGCGGATATTAAGCGCGACGAGGTTGCAGTCTGGCGTTTCAACGTACAGAGTGCTGCCAAGGATCGCCACGCCGCGATTCGAAATGTGCCAGCCGCCTTTCGAACGCCAGGTCGAATGCCAGATCTCCCGTCCGCTGCGTGCATCGATGGCCCACACGTGATCGGGAATTGTCACGTACATGACGCCATTCACGACGACGGGCGTACTCTTGATCGGGAACGAGGCAGCACCACCACCACCCGCTTGTCCTGCGCCGGGATTTGCGCGGTGGACCCACGCCAGGGTCATCGCATTCACATTGTTCGCGTTGATTCTCGTCAGCGCGCTGAAACGGCGGCCCGAGTAGTCGCCGTTGTGCATCGGCCAGGAATCGGCGGAGGGCTGCACGAGCTTTGCAAGGTCGAGTGTTCCCTGCGCGTAGAGCGTCAACCCCAACAGCAAAACGAGAGAAACAGTTCGGAGGACCTTCATGACTTTCATTTCAGAGTCTCCAGGTAGGTCACCACATTGTGCATGTCCGCGTCGGTATAGCCATCGAGCAATTCGTGGTGTGCTGCAAGCGGGTCGCGAACCTCCACTTTCACGTTAGCCGCGCGGCGGAACGATCGACACTCGCCCGTCGCATCGCGGAGGGAGACGTTGAAATCGTCAATTCGGATCAACGTACCCGAAACGGCCTGGCCGCCCGCGGGTGTCACCGCGACTTCGACCTGACGCGGCCCGCCGCGCGTGAGGCTCGGGAAAAGAAAGCGCTGCTGCAGGTTCACCGGGACTGGGATTCGCGTCGCAATCCCCTGAAGATCGCCTGTCGGTGAATGGCACGTGCTGCACTTCCCCGCTCCATTGAAATAGGCACGGCCTGCCTCGGCATTGCCCGTCAGAACGTTGAGAGGAGCACGCGCGTTACGATTGCTCGCAATGGCCTCAACGCGCTGGTGGATGAAGTGGGAGAGATCCACGATCTGGGCATCCGTCAGCGTCGCCTGATGCGCGCCGCTCTTCCGGATTGCCGGACCGATGCCGTTTCCTAGCCGGTCCCGCAGGACAATGGTGGAGCGAATCAGGTCGGGCCCGTTGTCCGTTCCCTTGGCCGTGCTGCCGTGACAATTGATGCAGTGCTGCGTGTACAGAAGACGCCCGCGATCTGCGGCGGCATTGTCGATGCGCTGCCGCTCGGTGGGGCCGGCCTGCGCCGCGAGAGCCGCGGCCAGCAATAGGTTGACTGCGAAAATGTGCATGACTGCTCCTCTGCCTCTCCTGAGGCAGCGCTGTTCGTAATCATGGCGACGTATTCGGGCGGGCATCCCCTCCTCTTGAGGAGGGGTGGCCGAAGGCCGGGGTGGTCAGGCATGCCGCAATCTGATTCAAGCCTTGACCACCCCGGCTCACTACGTTCGCCACCCCTCCTCAAGAGGAGGGGACGCCCGCCCGAATACGTCGCCATGATTACGAACAACACTCCGAACCTACACGTCGCAGATTTCGATCGCTTTGTTCAGCACCGCAAGGGCATCCTCACCGGCAGCCGGCGAGTATTCGTGCGACAGAAATCCGGTGAAGCCCTTGTCGACGATCGACTTTACGATGAACCGGTAATTCAATTCCTGGCTCTCATCGATATCGTGACGGCCGGGATTGCCGCCTGTATGAAAATGCCCAATCCATTGGATGTTGTCTGTGATCGTGCGGGCGATATCGCCGTCCATGATCTGCGCGTGGTAGATGTCGTAGAGGATCTTCACGCGCGGCGAGTTCACCTGCTTCATCACCCCGACGCCCCAGGTCATGTGGTCGAACATGTAGTCGCGGTGGTTCACCTTGCGGTTGAGCAGTTCCATACAAATCGTGACGCCCTTGTCTTCGGCGTGCGCCTTGATCTTATTGAGGAAGGCCACACAGTTGTCCGCGCCGACTTTGTCGTCGAGTCCGCGCCGGTTTCCCGAGAACGTAATGACGTTCGGAACCTGCGCCGCCGCGGATTCGTCGATAGCGGCGTTGATCGACGCTTCGAGCCGCGCATGGTTCTCTGTCCGATTCAGCGCGTCCGTGATCGTGCCGCCGGCCCCCTGCGGATACATCGAGGGGACCAGACCGTACTTTCTCAGCGTCGGCCAGTCCTTGGGCCCGATCAGGTCGAATCCCTTGATGCCCAGGCGCGCCGCCTCGCGGCACGAATCCTCAAGACTCATACCTCTCGCAAAGACGCCGCTCGTGACGCCCTGCTTGATCCGTCCCTTGCGAGCGACGGGCGCAACAGCCTGTTCCGCGATCGCGCCGAAGCCAGGCGCCGCCATTGCGACGGATGCAGCGGTGAGTGAAAAGAGAAAGTCTCTTCGACGCATGAGTTCCTCCCCCACGGAATCCTAGTGATGCCCGTGGCCGTGATCGTCGTGCGCATCGCCACCCGCGCCGGGTTCCGGCGTGAGCGGACGCTGCTGATCTTCAGTGGGTTTGAAAACGAATCCGAAAATACCTGCAGCGAGCACGAACACCACTGCAAAAACAGCAACTTTCATTGTCGATGAATCCTCCGGTTGCAAAGTATCCCACGCTAGGTCTTGCGGAGAAAGAAGACAATCGTCACCACAATGCTGATCGCAATCACGGCTCCACGGACTGTCTGGTGCGAGAGTCTTCGACTGAATCGCGCGCCCGTATAGCCGCCCGCGACCGCGCCCACCAGCATGATCAGGGACGGGGTCCACACGACCTTCCCCGCGATGATGAAACACGCAACGGCAGCAGTATTCGTCAGACCGCCCAGAAGGATCTTGTTGGGATTGACGGCCTTGATGTCGGTCAGGCCAAACAGACTCCAGACGGCGAGAGTGATAAGACCAACGGCGCCCCCGAAGTAGCCGGTATAAATACCCAGAAAAAAGTGAACCAGCAGAAATGGGACCGGGCGGATTCGAACAACCTGCTGGCGCAACGGAGCCCGGCGTGGCGCAAATATGAAGATCAGGGTCGAGGCCAGCAGCAACCACGGGATGATCGCGTCGAACAGTCTCTCCGGTGTGTAAAGCAGAAGCAGCGCACCGACCACGGCGCCTGCCAGGGCGACTACCAGGAGCGCCTTGAATGAAACGCCCTGGAAAGACGTAAGGTCCTTGCGAAAGGCCCAGGCGCTGGCGAGCGCGCCAGGAAAGAGCGCCACCGTGCTGGAGGCATTGGCAAGGATCGGCGCAACGCCTGTGAAAACGAGAGCGGGGAATGTCAGGAACGAACCACCGCCGGCGATCGAGTTCATCACGCCCGCGCCGAACGCGGAGCATATAAGCAGGAGGTACGCGGCCATGCTAAATGACAAATGACAAATGACTATTGAACAATGAACAAGCATTTGTTTCCAGATTTCCGGGGAAGAAATGCTTTGTCATTGTTCAATGGTCATTTGTCATTTGTCATTTTCGGAGGCGAATTACCTCGGTTGGTCCTTGTAACGGATCTGCCAGATGCGGCCACCCTGGTCGTCAGACAGGAGCAGCGAGCCGTCACCGGCAACCGTCAGAGCCACAGGACGCCCCCATTGAGTAATCGGCGCCATGGTGCCATCCGCATTGCGGCCGCCTGCAGTGACGAGAAATCCGGTCAGGAAGTCTTCCGTGCGTCCCGGAACTCCGTCGCGGAATCGCACGAAGATGACGCGGTAGCCTGCGGCCGTCGATCGATTCCAGGATCCGTGCAGGGCAATAAAGGCGCCGTTCCGGTAGCGCGGCGGGAATTGATCTCCGGTATAGAACGCGAGGCCGAGCGGCGCGGAGTGGGCAGGGATCAATACGTCAGGAACGATGGCGCGCTTGACGAGATCCGGCTGACCTCCGACATAGCGCGGATCATAGTGCTGGCCGATGTACGAATAAGGCCAACCATAAAATCCGCCTTCCTTGACAGCAGTGATGAAGTCGGGCACCAGGTCATCGCCGAGATAATCACGCTCATTAACGGCTGCCCAGAGCCGATTCGTTAGAGGTTCCCAGGCCATTCCCTCTGGATTGCGAAGTCCGGAAGCAAAGATACGGTAGCCGGTCCCGTCCGGATTGAATTCCAGGATTGCCGCGCGGCGGCAGTCCTCTCCCGCCCGATTATTACTGGCGGATCCCACCGTCACGTACATCTTCGTCCCGTTGCGATTGAAAACGACGTTGCGCCAGCCGTGAAATCCGCCTGGCGGAAGATCCACAACCTTCTGGGGTTCACCCTGGGGTTCGAGATCTCCTGGCGTGTAGCGGTAACGCACGATGCTGTCGGTGTTCGCGATGTAGATGAAACCCTTTTGGAACGCGATCCCCATCGGATTCTGAATTCCCGCAGCTTTCTTAACCGGAGCATTGGCAGGCGGAGGCGTGCACGGAATTGCAGCAGCCGCGGTGCTACCCGGAGTTACAGGAGTGGGAAGCGGCTGTGGGACGAGATTGGGCGGCGGTCCAATAGGGCCGCGGCGCGAACCGTTGCGATCGTCGTCCTGATCCCGCCTGGGCCCAGCATTGGAACTCTTCGCAAAAATCATACGCAGGTCCGGCCTGCCGGCTCCCTTCGTGTCCCGCAGAACCGTGATTGTGCTGCGGTTGTACTGGGAAACGAAGAGATCTCCGTTGGGCGAAAACTGCATCCAGCGCACACCGGGCAGATCGTCCGCGTAGAGACTGACGCTGAATCCCTGAGGAACTCTCAGCTCCGCACTTGCGGGTCTGGGGACGGGTTGATTGAAGTTCTGCGTCGATAGTCCGGGTTGGGGCAGGTTGTCCGCCTGAGGCTGGGGAGTCTGGGCTGGAAAAAAGCTCGCCGCGCACACAAAAATCAAACCGATTTGCAGACCCAGACGACCCTTCATCGCGGGGATATTCTATACGAACGGGAAGGGTTGTTTTGCGGACGTACACCAAGTTCTTGCATACCTGATGTACGTCCGCAAAACTCTCGCGGTTACGTGTTAATTGCCGCGGCGGGCGCCGCCGGCAGGAGCCGCGCTGACTTTCCAGATACGGTTGCCCGTATCGTCGGAGATCAGGAGGGCGCCATCGCGAGCGACAGTCACGCCGACAGGACGGCCCCAAGCGGCGATAGGGCCGTCCGTGCCGTCACTGGCCAGGAATCCTGCAGCGAAGTCTTCAAGAGGGCCGGGCTTGCCATTGTTGAACGGGAAGAACGCGACCTTGTAGCCCGCAGCGACAGAACGGTTCCAGGATCCGTGCAAGGCGACAAAAGCGCCACCCCGATATTTTTGCGGGAACTGGTTCGCAGTGTAGAAGGCGATACCCAACGCCGCCGAGTGCGCGGGAATAAGCACATCAGGAACGATCGCCCGCTTTACCAGGTCCGGGAAAGCTCCAACGTAACGGGGGTCCGGGTTGGATCCGATGTAGGAATACGGCCAGCCGTAGAAGCCGCCATCCTTAACGGAGGTCGCGTAGTCCGGCACGAGATTGTCGCCCAGTTGATCGCGTTCGTTGATGGCGACCCATGGAATATCCGTGCCGGGCTGAAGCGTTAATCCCACGGGGTTGCGAATGCCGGAGGCGTATATCCGCATTCCGGTGCCATCGGGATTCATCTCGAGGACCGCAGCACGCCGGCAGTCTTCTCCTGCGTTGTTGTTCGAACCGGAACCGACGGCAACGTACATCTTCGTCCCCGCGCGATTGAACACGATGTTCCGCGTGGTGTGGTTTCCGCCGGCAGGCAGATCCGCGATCTTCTCGGGTTCGCCCTTAGCGATCATGTCGCCATTTGTATATTTATATCGCACGATCGATGCAGTGTTGCCGACGTAGAGGTAGCCATTGTTGAATGCGAGGCCAAACGGTGCGGCCAAGGTCCCCGGACCAGGTACAAATGCGGGCGGCTGCGTGCACGCCGGAGCGTTCGCACCAAGAATGGGTCCGTTGATCGTCGGATTGGTATCGGGGTTCGCAATCGGCTGGCGCACACCTGCAGGCGCCGGCGCAGATGCCACCGGGGTCTGAGCTGCTGCAGGAAGAGCTCCGCCGCCGGGACCACGGCCACCAGCAGGCGCACCGCCCCCTGCCGCTCCACCAGGTGCTCCACCACCAGCACCACCGCGACCTCCACCGCCACCGGGTGCTCCGCCACGGCCTGCACCACCACCACCCGCCGGCGGCGGGCCGCCGGCGCCTCGGACGGGAGCAGTGGCACCCTGAGCATAGACGCCGCGCATCTCAAAAACGCCGTCATTGTTGGCGTCGCGCAACACCGTAATGTTGTTGCTTTGGGGCGAACTGACAAACAGATCCCCGTTCGGGGCATAGACCATCATGCGAGGCGCGGGCATCTCTGCGTAAGTACTAATGCTGAAATCCGCCGGCACGGTGGGCATAACGCCTTCCGGCTTCTGAGGCGGCTGGCCACCTCTGGCGGCAACCGTCGGCACGCTAATCGGCGACAGCTTGTCCGCCTGCGGTTGGGGCTGGACGGAGTTCTTCTGAGACAACATCATCGCGCTCACGCACACCACACCGACACCCGTTACTGAAACGGCTCGCAGTAATCGCGAACCTTTTGAGCTGGTAGTCTTCATTCGGTCACTCCCTTAGTAAATAGTGCTAAATCATGAGCCGCTGCGCATGAGCGGAGCGAATGTGAGCCCGATAGGGCGAAACCATCAAGTTATGCAAGCCCGCGCGAAGCGTGAGCGCGATAGCGCGAAACATTAAGTGATAGGGCGCAGCCACCAAAAAAAATGATAAATAGTGCTCGGACATCGTACTCTGTTAAAGGCTGTACGCACAATGTTTGCATGGCGAAAACGGGCTGTAGTCGCACTGGCAGGAAGCCTGCTGCTGGCGGGCGTTTGGGCTGTTTCGCCCGCTCTGAAACCAGCGCTACCGGTAGCTACCACTCCGATCCCCGATACCCTTCCGGCTCAACTGACGGACGCGGAGTTCTGGGCAATCGTCGAGGACTTCTCGGAACCCAACGGGTTCTTCCGATCCGACAACCTCCTGTCGAACGAAGCGGGTCTTCAGAGCGCGATCCCGAAACTCAAAGAACGCGTCAAGCCCGGCGGCGTCTACATCGGAGTAGGGCCCGAGCAGAATTTTACCTATGTCTTGAACCTGCAACCCCAGCTCAGTTTCATCGTCGACATCCGGCGCATGAACATGATCGAGCAACTTCTCTATAAAGCGCTTTTCGAACTCTCAACGGACCGCGCGGACTTCCTTTCGCGGCTCTTTTCACGCAAGCGGCCGCGTGGACTCCGTGCGAGCGCAACCATAGACGCGATCTTTGACGCCTACGAAACCGTCGCGCCCGACAAAACAGTCTTTGAACGCAACATCGCCGACGTTCTCGCCCATCTTTCTCAAACGCACCAGTTTCGACTGACTCAGGAAGACGAAGAGCAGATCCGCTACGTCTACAGCGCCTTCTTCCGGTCAGGCCCCCACCTGAGCTACACATTCAACGACTCTTACTACCAGGGCACGCTGGGCATGCCGACCTACCGCCAGCTCATGCTGGACACGGATGGCCAGCATCCCCCGCGCAATCGCGGTTTTCTCGCGACCGAAGAGCAATTCCTCCGGCTGCAGGAGATGCAAAGGAGGAACCTCATCATCCCGCTGGTCGGCGATTTTGCGGGGCCGAAGACCCTGCGAAAGATCGGTCAGTACCTCCGAGAACACAACGCTGTACTCTCCGCGTTCTATACCTCCAACGTCGAGATGTATCTATTCCAACAAGACGACAACTGGAAACGCTTTTACGAAAACGTAGCCGATATACCCACAAATGCGGCGAGCACGTTCATCCGGTTTACCATCAGCCGCCAAACATTTTTCGATGCGGACCAGGGAGTGATGGTGCAACGCTCGCAAATGTGGTCGCCTGTCCGGGAGTTGGTTGAAGCGGTGCGGTCGCAGAAGATCGACGATTACCCCAGCGTGATCGAGATGTCCCGCTAACATGAAACTATGGTAAGAGTAGCTGCCGTGGAGGACCTTTTTCGGACTCTCTTCGAGAGTTCGCCTGACGCCATTTTTATCGAGGACCCGCAGGGCTACGTCCTGGATTGCAATCCTGCCGCTGCAATTCTGCACCGGACAGATCGGAATCAGTTGATCGGAAGGCACGCTGCCGATCTGGTTCCGCCGGAGTACCGGTCCAAGGTCGTGACTAATCCTGACGAAACCTCCTCCGAAAGGGAAGGTCTCAGTCTGGCGGCCGATGGCACATCGACTCCGGTCGGAATCCGCACCCGCCGCATCGAATACCTCGGAAAACCGGCGATTCTGCTGAACTTCCGCGACATCACCGAGCGCAAACGTCTTGAAGAACATCTTCGTGCATCCAACGAAACCCTTCGAAACGAAATCGCGGAGCGCCATCGTGCGGAGGAGGGACAGCGGCAACTCCAGGAACAGGTTCAGGAAGCCCAACGGATGGAATCTGTCGGGCAACTCTCAGGCGGCGTCGCGCACGACTTCAACAATCTCCTGACTGTGATCATTGGACGCTGCGAAGTCATGCTCGACCGCCTGAGCGGCAATCATCCGATGCTGCCAGACGTCATGCTGATCCACGACGCGGCCAAGAAGGCGGCCGGCGTGACGCGCCAGTTGCTTACGTTCGGCCGCAAACGGGTGCTCCAGCCGCGCATTCTGGATCTGAATGTCGTCATTTCCAACATGAACGCGATCATGCTTTCGCTCATCAGCGAAAATATCCAGTTCAAGGCCACCCTGAACCCCGGCACCTGGCGCGTGGAAGCCGATCGTGGCCAGATCGAACAGGTCATCCTGAACCTTGTCGTCAATGCGATCGACGCCATGCCCAAAGGCGGCTCGCTGGAAATCTCTACCAACAATGAAGATCTCGAAGTGGGCGGTATCGATTTAGGCTTGCCGCCCAAGCCAGGCCCCTATGCCGTGCTCTCCGTACGGGACACAGGAGACGGCATGAGCGCCGAAACACTGAGCCACATCTTCGAACCCTTCTTCACAACCAAGGGCGCTTCAAAAGGCACGGGGCTCGGGCTTTCCACCGCATACAGCATCGTGGCGCAAAGTGGCGGCTACATCCGCACTGTTAGTTCCCCGGGCCAGGGCGCCACCTTCCAGGTGTACCTACCCGGGGTGGATCGCATGGCCGACGCACCAAATACCGAACACCTGGACGCGCCCCGTGGAATGGAGACGGTCCTTCTCGCTGAAGACGCCCAGGTGGTGCGGAAGCTCACGCGCGAGTTGCTTGAGAATCGTGGGTACCGCGTAATCGAAGCCGCGAGCGGAGAAGAAGCCATTCAAGTATGCGAAACCTACTCCGGGAGGATCGACCTTGTCCTCAGCGACGTGATCATGACGCGGATGAATGGGCATGAAGTGGCCAGAGAAGCCGCCCGCATTCGTCCCGGAGTCCGGGTGCTCCTGATGTCGGGATATGCCGACGAGATCATGCGCAACCAGATCGCGAAAAACGGCTTCAAGTTCATCGCCAAGCCGTTCACGTCGAGTACACTGGGGCTAAAGGTGCGCGAAACGCTGGATAACTAGCCACCGTCCCCGATATCCTCGCACTCTTCAGGCGGCGTGGCGTCCGCCAGATCGTTGAGGTAGCCGAAAGGAAGCGAAACCTTCTTCTGCATTCCTGTCGTCTTGCCACGAACCACGCGCATAGCTGAAGGTGGGAACGGCTGATCGCGGTCGGCGGATTCGAATAGCCGGACGAGGCCGTCCACGCTGTCCACGCGCATCGCTCCGGCACGCAGTTCTGAGGTCATTCGAAATCCCTTCGTGTACCACGATGTGTGCCGCCGGAACGACACGATGCCGAGCCGCTCGCCGAACCAGTCCGCCATCATCCGCGCATGACTAAACATGATCTCGATCACTTCGCGGAAGCCCGGCGGATTCGAGGTTGCCCTCCCGTCAAAGACATCCGCAAGATCCCGAAACAGCCAGGGACGCCCCAGGCATCCGCGGCCGACAATCACGCCGTCGCATCCGGTCTGGCGCATCATCCGAAGCGCGTCTTCCGCTTCCCAGATGTCGCCGTTACCGAGCACTGGAATCTTCACGTGCTGCTTGAGGTTTGCAATTGCATCCCAATCTGCCAGACCATGATAGAGCTGAGCCGCCGTGCGCGCGTGCAAGCCTACCGCCGCGCAGCCTTCGTCCTCAGCGACCCGGCCGGCGTCCAGGTAGGTGATCAGGTTGTCATTGACCCCGATGCGGAACTTGATCGTGACCGGAACCTTTTCGGCATTCGCGACTGCCGCGTGGACGATGGTTCGCAGCAAGTTCGGTTTGAGCGGGATGGCGGCACCGCCGCCTTTGCGCGTTACTTTCGGGACCGGGCAACCGAAATTCATGTCGAGGTGATCGATCCGGCCTTCGCCGATCAGCCGCTTCACGGCCTCGGCGATGTAATGGGGATCGGTGCCGTAAAGTTGCAGGCTGCGCGGCGATTCCCCCGGACCGAAATCGGCGAGCTTGGCCGTTTTGCCGCCGCCATCGACCAGCGGGCGCGCGTTGATCATCTCGCTCACGTAAAGACCTGCGCCAAACTGCCGGCACACGGAACGAAACGGATAATTCGTCACGCCAGCCATCGGGGCCAGGATAACCGGAGGCCAGATGCAAATGGGGCCGAGGTAGACCGGAGCGAACTCCCCGGCTGCTGCCGGCGGAACGTCTCGATTGAGGGCGCTGCGGTACATTGCATCCATGCATGAATGGTAACGCAAGTGGCGAGGCGGGTCCCCGTCGGGATTCCGTTAGGCAGGACTAGAGAAGTCTACTCCCTCATAAACATCATGCAGGTTGAGCATGCAGGCGATAGAAGACAGGTTCGATGATTCGTTCAAATCCCCGACGTCGCACCGCTGCCATATACGGACATCACCACCTGAACACGACAGATAGGGATCGTTTGCACTCCCGTCTTTGAAGAAAGCGTTAGCACTTTCAGCGGGACACCGCGCCTTATCAAGTGGAGGCGTCGTTGACCGCAAATAGGAAATGAAAAGATTGGGAACCTCCAAAAGTACCGGCCTCGTCTCGCTAACACTTCTCCTTGTCTTCTTGAATACGTCAACATCGTTGAGCCTGTCCCAACCGATCATCACAACCTATGCCGGGTTGAGCGCGGTGGATGGCGGATTCGCGAATACCCAGTACATTGAGAAGCCCCATGCCGTCACTTCGGATGGCGATGGTGGTTTCTATCTTGTCGCCGGAAGATCGAGGGTTTACCGGGTCGCCTCGGATGGACGGTTGACTCTAGTTGCGGGTCGGGGAACCCCTGGATTCAGCGGGGACGGGGAGCCGGCAACGTCGGCGCAACTGTGGGAACCGCTGGGTATTGCCGTGGATAGCAATCACGATCTGTTTATCGCGGACTACTTCAACTGCCGCATACGTAAGGTGACCGCCGGCGGGATCATCACAACTGTAGCGGGCAGCGGAACGGGCCTCGAAAAGTGTGGATACAGCGGAGACGGAGTTGCCGCGACGTCCGCCAGTCTTTGGTATCCGCAGAGGGTGGCTGTCGATGCAAATGGCAACCTCGTTATCGTCTCCAACGAGTGCCGCACACGGAAGGTAACCGCGAGCGGAATCATCACAACCGTGGCGGGCACCGACACGTGTGCGATCGCGCCGTACGGTGTGGCGGTCGATGCAGTTGGCAACCTCTTCATTGCGGACTACTTCAACTGCCGGATCAGCAAGGTTGGCGTCGACGGCAGTATCACGACCATGGCCGGCAATGGAACGAGAGGCTACAGCGGTGATGGCGGCCCTGCCATTCTCGCTCGCCTCTCGAGCCCGTCGGGGATCGCCGTTGATAACGACGGCAATCTCTTCATTGCCGATCTGGGCAACAACGTAATACGCAAAGTGAACTCCAACGGAATCATTGGCACGGTAGCAGGCAATGGCATCAGCGGCTTCGGCGGTGATGGCGGTCCGGCAATTTCCGCGCAACTTGCCGGACCGGAAGATATCGCCGTCGACGGAAACGGAAATCTCCTTATCGCCGACACGGCAAACTACCGGATCCGCAGGGTTACACCGGCCGGGGCGATCAGTACAGTCGCGGGCACCGGGCCGCCGTCAGGCGTCCAGTTCGACTATCCAAGCGGTGTCGCCTTCGATCGGAACGACAATCTTTTCGTTGCGAGTCTGGGTCAGACCGGCATTCTCAAGTTCACCGCGTCAACCGTTCCTGCCCTTGCGGCCGACTCCACCGCTTCTACCAGCCTTGCCATCGATGCGGCTGGCAACATCTTCCTCATAGACGCAAGCCCCTACTTGAGGGCCTGGGAAGACGAACGCGTCAGCAAAGTCACTCCGCAAGGAATCCTAAGCAATGTCGGCGGCGACAACTGGTACTTCTTTGACTATGACGGCGAGCAGCCAATCGGAGAGTTTTGTGTGGCGGGAATTGCAGTCGATCCGGATGGTAATTTGTTCGTCGCCGTGCCAATCAATCAAATCATTTGGAAAATCACGCCCGCCGGCGTGAAGACGCTCGCCGCAGGCTCTGGAGACGGGACAACGGGGGCCAGCGGCGACGACGGACCTGCAACATCCGCAAAGCTCTCGTTTCCGAACGGCATCGCCGTGGATAAGAATGGCGATCTCTTCATCGCCGACTCCAACAACAACCGCATCCGGAAGGTCTCCTCTAACGGCATCATCACCACGATCGCAGGCAATGGCACGGCCGGCTTCGATGGTGACGGCGGACCCGCAACGTCCGCCCAGCTCTGGTATCCGCTTGGTGTGGCCGTAGATCAGAACGGCAACCTCTTCATCGCCGACTCGCACAACAGCCGCATCCGCAAGGTCTCCACTGACGGCACGATTACCACGGTCGCAGGCAATGGCACTTTCGGCTTTAGCGGCGACGGCGGGCCCCCGGCCTCCGCTCAACTCGACTATCCCAGCTCTGTCGCCGTCAATTCGAGAGGAGAGCTGTTCATAGCGGATTCGGGCAACAATCGGATAAGGGCGGTCGTGACGGATACGGCTCCCTCGAAGAAAAGGTCACAACTGACAAGCCAATAACGCCGCAGGGACCTCACTTCCAAAGAACATGAGACTTCAAGGATGGCCTTCCGTGACATTAATGATCCCGATCAAACGACTCTAAGAGAAACACAGTGGAGGTGGGAGATGAAACCGTTGGGAAAGAGAATCAAAGTATCCATCAATGCGTTCATTGTTTGTGCAGTCTTCTTCATGGACGCAGCTGGGTACACGCCAATCGCAACGGCACAATCCTTCGGTTCGTTCACGGCGACCGGCGATATGACGACGGGCAGGACAGGCTTCACGCTCACGTTGCTCACGAACGGTAAGGTCTTGATTGCGGGTGGTTCAGGCCTTGCCAGCGCGGAGCTTTATGACCCTGCCACAGGGACGTTCGCCGCGGTATGGAACATGACCACGGCACGGATGGAGCACACCGCAACCTTGCTCACGAATGGCAAGGTCCTGATTGCCGGTGGCTCATACCTTGCAAGCGCGGAGCTCTATGACCCTGCCACCGGGACCTTCACCGCGGTGGGGAACATGAAGACAGGACGGAGTGGACATATGGCGACCCTCCTTTCCGACGGAAGAGTCTTGATCGCCGGCGGCGTGGAATACGACATTCCTGACGACTATTACTTTAGCCTTGCAAGCGCGGAGCTCTATGACCCTGTCACCGGGACATTCACTGCGGCGGGGAACATGACCACCGAACGGAGTGAACATACGGCGACCTTGCTCACAAACGGAAAAGTCCTGGTGGCGGGTGGCTACAACGACCTTAGCGGAGAACTTGCCAGCGCCGAACTGTACGATCCCTCCACCGGAACCTTTGCGGCTACCGGAAACATGACTGGACCGCGGCGTTCCCCCGCGACTGTGCTCCTTCGCGACGGCACAGTCTTGATCACGGGCGGCGGCGACCGCTTTCTGACAAACATTGCCAGTGCGGAGCTGTACCATCCCGCGACCGGAACCTTTACATCTGTAGGAAACCTGACTCGCCCACGTTATCTCCACTCGGATGTACTCCTTCGCGACGGCACAGTCTTGATCGCGGGCGGTTTTATCAACGGCTCGGGCAGGGCAGAACTCTATAATCCCGCCACCGGCAGTTTCACGGCGACAGGAAACAGGAATCCATACCGCTCCTATCCCAAAGGCACCCTGCTTGCCGACGGCAAAGTCCTGCTTGCCGGCGGCGATCCGCGCAACAGTGTCAATGCGGAACTCTACGATCCGGCTTTGCCGCGACCGGATGAAACACTTCCAAAACCAACGCGGGACTTTAACACTGACGGCAAAACCGACATCTTATGGCGGGACACTACGGGCAATGTATCCGTATGGCTGATGGACGGGACTACCATCGCCAATAACAGCCTCATCGCAAATATATGGATGGGGTGGTCCATCGTTGGAGTTGGAGACTTTAATGGCGACGCCAAGGCGGACATCCTGTGGCGAGATACTTCCGGAAATGTGGCGATCTGGCTGATGGACGGGACAACGCTCGCGACCTACAGCGCCGTAGCGAATGTGGGGACAGGTTGGAACGTCAGCGGAGTTGGGGACTTTAATGGTGATGGCAAAACCGACGTCCTGTGGCGCGACACGGCAGGCAGTGTCGCGATCTGGTTGATGGACGGATTGACGATCGCGAACTACAGCACCATTGCGAACATAGAAACGGGGTGGTCCATAGCCGGAATCGGAGACTTCAATGGTGACGGGAAAGCGGACATCCTGTGGCGCGACATCCCGGGCGATACCGCGATCTGGGCGATGGACGGATTTTCCGTCTCCAGCTACAGCCTCATCGGGAACCCACAGCCATCGTCCAACGTCGCCGCGGTCGGAGACTTCAATGGTGACGGAAAGTCCGACATCCTGTGGGTTAGCTCTTTCGGTAGAGCAAGCATCTGGTTGATGAACGAGTACGCAATCAGCATTGAAGCCTCGATCTCGCCCCTCCTCGGAACAGTCTGGGCCATCGCTGGAACCGGAGATTTCAACGGGGATAGCAGCGCGGACATTCTGTTGCGCGACACGGCCGGGAATATGGTGATCTGGCTGATGGATGGGCCGAACATCTTCGACTACAAAGCCATGGGAAATGCATCCAACCGAAGGTCTCAATAGACCTGGGTGTTTACCAGACACTTGTCACACTCCGCATAGTCAACCCTTGAAAAGAGGATTAGCACTTTTACCGGAAAAAGCGCCTTATCAAGGTAGCGGTGTCCATTAACCGCAAATACGAAACGAAAAGATTGAGAACCTTCAGGAGCGAAAGTCCTGGTTTGAAAGGAAGGCCGAAAGTGAAATGGACAGCGAAACGTTCACGGATATTGTTATGGGTGAATCTGCCAGGACTCATCCTTCTTTTTGCCCACATGCGTGAGGTCTCCGCACAATCGCCGGGCACGTTCACTGCGACTAGCAATATGACCACGGCGCGCGCAAACCATACGGCAACGTTGCTTCTCGACGGTAGAGTCCTGATTGTCGGAGGCGACCCAAGCGGCACTGCGGAGCTTTTCGACCCTGTTACTGGCGCCTTCACGCCGACCGGCAATGGGACGACGGGCCACGAAGGGAAAGACCGGTGGGGAGGAATCAACGCTGCGTTGCTTCCCGACGGACGCGTTTTGATAGCGAGGGGCGGCAAGTCGGAAGTCTATGACCCGGCAACGGGGAGCTTTACCGTCACCGGGGCTATGGTGACCAACCAGTTTTATTTTACGGCGACTTCGTTAGTAAACGGAAAGGTCCTGATTACTGGTGGAACAAACGGATTCACGGATTGTTGTGCGATAGCCGCCCAACCAGAACTCTATGACCCTTCGACCGGGACGTTCACTTTGAGCGGACCCTACATTGAACAAGCCGTCCTATCCTTTGCGGATGGTTATTCTGCCGGAACGTCGGGGATGACTTTGGCCGCCGCCACGTTGCTATCCGATGGCAAGGTGTTGATCGCGTCGGAACCCGCCGCCGAACTCTACGACCCCGGCACGAACACCTTCAGTCTCGCGGGCAGCATGGTTGCTATAGATGAAGGTGGTATTTGGGGGAAACCGACGCAGATTTCAGCCCGTACAGCGACGTTGATGAAAAACGAGCAGGTGCTGATTGCGGGCGGCAATCCCGCCTATTACGATACTGGCGATTTCGCCCTTAGTCGTGCCGAACTGTATGACCCTGTCACCGGAACGTTCTCTGCTACCAGTTCGATGCATGTTCCAAGGCAGGAGCATACGGCAACGCTTCTGCCGGATGGCACGGTTCTGACCACTGGAGGAAGGATCGAGAATTTCTGCACTGCGACGACGTTAGCGGAGCTCTATGATCCGGTCACCGGCGCCTTCTCTTCCGGAGTCCCTATGACCGTCGGCCGCTACGACCATCAGGCAACTCGCCTGCTTGACGGGCGTGTGCTGATCACCGGCGGGTTGCCTACCGGGAAATATTTCGAAAGCGAAGGCTGTTCGACTCTGCTTGCCAGCGCGGAACTCTACACCCCAGCCGTCTTGCCACCTGCTTTGGTTGTTACGGAGGTGAAATTCGACCGGACAGATGTTGTCGCAGGGTCTTCTTATTCGGCCAGCGTTACCGGGTCCAATCTCACACCGCAAACGTTTTTCGACGTCCGCTTCACGAGGCCAGGAAGCAATGACTCCGCGGTCGGCCTGAACTGGCAAAGAGGCTCCACGGGGAATCACGACGTCGTCGCTGGTATAGCTTCCGGCAGGTGGGCGATCAACGGCGCGCGGGCACACGAAATCGAAACGGATCACACTGGTGTCTTTTTCCCGGTCTTCGCAACGATTACGGTTTTGCCTTGAGTTTGGCATTCGCTCTTCCCCGTAGCGTGTCAGCAAGCCCCGGGCGAGAGCCCCAAGGAGTTCGCGAATGCGTTCACGCTGCCCGGTATCAATTCCCCACGGCAATCTTGCGGGATTGCTGAGAGAGACCAACCGGGACCACCGAGACGGAGCTATTGATACGTCGTGCTATCGAAATCAACGAAACACGAGGTGAAGCCTGGAAGAGGTTCCGGCTTCCGACTTTCCTGTTGCGGCCTGAGCTTCGGAAGCGAATGTCGAAGTAAGTTTCGTCCGTGAGATTTGTTCCTGACCATATCGCAGTGAATGAGCACGCACACCGTTAACGGTTCAGGTTCCCGCTGCAGTACCCGCAGAAACACCATGGCTCGATGTCCAGAATCGCCTGCGGGTTAACTTCATTTCTCACCTACGGCGACGCTGCGCAAATCCGGTTCGACAAAACAAGTGTACTCCGGAAGCTTCGGGTGATTTTTCAGCTCTCACTTGTCCTTTTTCTTCAGTTCCCGGAACAGCCAGGTTCGAGCAAAGCTCCAATCTCGTCTGACGGTTGCGACGGAAACGTGGAGTGCTTCCGCCGTCTCTTCCAGGCTCAATCCCCCGAAGAACCGCATCTCCACGATCCGGCTCTTGCGCGGATCGATTTCCTCGAGCTTTTGAAGGACGTGTTCCAGTTCGAGTACGTCTGCACTCTGTGGCGCCGGCACATTGGCCGCCTCTATGAAAGAAACCTGTATCGCTTCACCGCCACGCTTGACACGCTCGCGACTGCGCGCGTGGTCGACAAGGACCCGTCGCATCATGTTGGCGGCCATGCCGAAAAAGTGTGCGCGGTCGGCCCACTGGATGTCTTTCCAGTCCACCAGTCGAAGGTAGGCTTCGTTGATCAGCGCTGTTGCCTGCAAGTCGTGTCCCGGCCGCTCCGCCGCCATATAGTGGGCGGCAATGCGATGAAGCTCCCTTTGCACTTCGGGCATCAGCGCGTTGAAGGCCTGTTGATCGCCTTTACCCCAGGCGACCAGCAGATTTGTGACATTGGGTGAAGAAGTTTCGCTCATCTAATTATTAAGGCGCGAATGCGCAGCCAAAGTGCTCACCCAGAAGCTATCGTTCGTTTACGGGGCCGAGATAGTGGTCAAACCACGCAAGGATGTCGCCGAGCACATCCGGACGGGTGACAGGATTTTGGTGGCCGCCTTCAAAGGTAATCAGCTTCTTGTCTGCGGGCTGTGTTCCCAAGGCATTAAACAGGAGTTTCTGGTTTGTTTCATACGGCATGATGAAATCCTGTTTTCCGTTAACCATCAGCGTCGGCACATGATACCGCGGAGCAAAATTCCAGGAATCGACCTCGCGGGGTTGCCCCCTCAGCAGACCTCCGGACAAAAGCGCGGCAGCTTTGAAGCGCGTGTCCACGGCAAGCAACCGCGGAGCATGACCCGCGCCCCAACTGACTCCAAAGAATCCGAGTTTCGTGGTGTCGATTTCCTTGCGCGTTTGCAGGTAATCAACGGAGCGCGCCAGATCCCAGTACCACTTGAGCGAGCGGTCGCGCTCTTCGTTGGAAGGAAGGCCTAGTGGAGAGGGACCTCGTTCCAAGGTGCCCCAATAGGCCGGAATGATGACAGCCCGTCCGGATCGAATCAGGAACTCATAGGGAAAACCCAAATCCTCGATGCGCTTGGCGGACATTATGCCCGAGCCCCCAAACACGGCGACCACTTGATACGGAGTCACGCCATTCTTGGGGAGAAAGAGATGTGCGAGCACGCGATCGTTTCCATAGGCCGCCCCGAACGATACGGTCTCCTTGATCCAGTAGGGCGAGGAGTCGTCCGTGCGCTCGACGCGAGAGTTGAGATCGGAGGGCTGATACTGATGCAGATCTTTGAAAACGCGGTAGGTTTCGTCGTCCACTGGCTTCTCGCTCCGCACTTGCAGAACCCTGAGCTCCAGCGGAGCGAAACTTGCAGGCGGCGGTGGTGTGGGGCGTTTCACCGTGCGGAATCCCAGGGAGACGGTCCGCCAAAAGGGGTCGCGCGCATCGGGAAGACTGAACACATACTCGGGCTCGTCCCATGCACCTCCGAACGCATAACGCAATGTGCTGAAGGCGTTCGCGGTCCATCCCTTGACGTTGCCCGCCATGTCGTAAGAGCCAAACTTCGTCATGCCGTGATGCGCGCCCACAGGAGACAGGGCCTTTCCGCTGAAATTGCTCATCAGCACGACATCGGCGTTGGCCTGGACAGGCGCCGCAAGGCGCCACTCGTAGACTGTCGGTATCGCCTTGCCGGCGAACTCCGCGTAAGCCATGGCTTCGTACCAGCTGACACCGGCTACAGGAAGATCGGCTGTCCCCTCGGGATAAGCGCCAAGGCTCCAATTCGCGG
>Ga0134121_10001280_pt1 | contig 23906 bp, 18 predicted proteins | sample KB301_FD_96463 | JGI IMG/M metagenome (GOLD analysis project Ga0134121, IMG submission 96463) | Terrestrial soil microbial communities without Nitrogen fertilizer from Kellogg Biological Station, Michigan, USA - KB3-0-1 | ecosystem: Environmental > Terrestrial > Soil > Unclassified ... | reverse complement strand
GGTAGCGGGTGGGTGCGCAGCCTTTACGCCTGTTTTGAGAAGGTCAGTCGCCGCCCAGCTACGCACCCACCCGCTACCGCAGGTGGTACTGACTGTATCCAACCTGAGTAAATCACACCTGAGAGCATCAAATGAGAAATCTAATCTACGGACTCAACATTACCCTGGATGGCTGCTGCGACCACACCAAAGGAAGTAGTAATGACGAATTACATGAATATTATGCCCAGCTCTTGCGAGATGATGTTGACGTCCTAGTCTTTGGGCGTAAAACCTATCAATTGATGGTTCCTTTTTGGCCCGATGTCGCCAAAAACCAATCCGGACCGACAAAGGCAATGAACGACTTTGCTCAAGCCTTCGTTTCCAACAAAATTGTTGTCTTCTCACGCTCATTAGACACGGCTGAAGGGGAAAATACGAGAATTGTTCGTACGAACCTTCAAGACGAAATACTTAAACTGAAACAGGAACAAGGCAAAAATATTTGGGTCGGTGGTGTCGATATTCCTTCACAACTTATAGAGCTGGGTCTGGTTGATGAATATCGTTTTGTCGTGCAGCCAATAGTTGCAGGAGAAGGAAGACGGCTAGACGCCATTAGTCTACCGGAGAAATTAGAATTAAAACTGGTTGAGTCAAAGATTTTTGAATCAGGGTATGTTGCACTTCGTTACCTGAAGCAGTGACACTGACTGTCATCGTATGAACGTTCGCTTCACTCTGTCTGAGACAACAAAATAAGGGATCCACAGGTGCATAGCGATAAACTTCACGATGAGACTATTACTTTGTTTGGCATAAGCCTGAGTCGCTGCAATTGCCGGAACTAAACCTTCAAGATAATAGCCAGCGAGCATGAAAACAAAACATACCGGAATGAGTACAACCATGAACGTCGGGAAAAGTCGATGTTTGCGAAAGAAAAGCACCAGCACTACTACATTGAGTACAAGAAAAACAGCGGTTGAAATGACCCCAAATAATAAAACCGGTTTCCAATATGGGTGATAACTCGTAAACCCAGGAGTTGTGTAGCTCTCCCATGTTTCTCCGCGAAGTGGAACGAGAGACCAACCCAGACCTCCAAGGTTCTGAAGAAAACTGAGCACCAAACCAACGCCAACGACAATCAAGAATCCGCCGATCTTAGGCGCGGCAGGTGAGACTACTTCATGCGGGTTGATATCCTGCGGAGCAAGTGTCGAGGATTCAGTTTTTATCTCAGTATCCATTCAATTCTGTCACGCATGGTTCTTGACCGGCTGCACGACTATAATTCCACAACTTCCGAAGTTCTATTTTTAGGAGGCGCGACATGAAGTGCGCAGTCGCCGGTTTCCTCGTCCTTTCGCTTGTATCCGTCATCGTGTTTGGCCACACGCCGAACCAAAAAGCCAAACGGGGTAGCAATCCCGCGCCAGGCAAAACGCTGAAGATCTGTCAGGGCGTTCCGATTCCTGAAGGATACATCATCGTCGCTTACGAGAGTTCGTCTTCATGTCCGCACGGCGCTTACGTGCTGAAAAAGGACGACGGATCAACAACTCCACCAGCACCGGCAACAGCATCAAGACCGCGCAAGGTTAGCAACGAAACTGTGAATTCAATCCCTCTTAATCCTCCCGAGGAGATTAGCACGTATGCTGGACCACCAGAACTGAAAGGCTCACCGGTTCGCACGTCGCTCGACGCACCGGCGAATGTTTCGTCAACAAGTCTCGACAACAAGGAAGAAGTGAGCGAAGGCGATGTGGTCCGCATCGATACGAACCTTGTGACCGTGCCAGTCAGCGTGCTTGATCGGGATGGCCGGTTTATTTCAGATCTAAAGCGCGAAGAATTCAAAGTGTTCGAAAACGGTGTCGAACAGAAACTCGCCTACTTCGAATCTACAGAGAAACCGTTCACCGTTGCGCTGCTGCTCGACACATCAGGCTCGACCTTCTTCCACCTCTGGGAGATCAAAGAAGCCGCGATTGCTTTTGCAAAACAATTGCGTCCGCAGGATCGTGTCCTGATTGTGACGTTCGATCGCCTGGTCATGCTCTTAACCGAGGCAACGAACGATCAAAACGTTATTACTCAAGCTGTACAACAAAATGCAATTACCGGATTCTCCACGCGCCTTTATGACGCAATCGATCTCGTCATCAAAGCGCGTTTGAACAAGATCGATGGACGCAAAGCAATCGTGCTTTTTACCGATGGCGTCGATACCGCAAGCTACCAGGCAACATACAAGAGCACGCTTCGTAAGGTTGACGAGCTGGATGTACTCATCTATCCGATTCAGTACGACACGACCGATTTCGTCGCCGCCCAAACAAGAACAAACGCAACGATCGTGACTACAACGATCAGCGGCAGGAATATTCCGACGCGGAGCTCTTCGCAAACAATTTACGGCACGCCGAAAGCGAGCGGTCCAGGCACGTCGATCTTTGATTACAAGCTAGCGGATCAATTTCTTCACCAACTGGCGACGAAGACAGGTGGACGGCTTTACGAAGCAAACGAACGCACGCAGTTGAGTGAAGCGTTTTCCAAAATCGCTGAGGAGCTTCGCCATCAATACAGTCTTGGTTACTATCCGCAAACGACTCTGCAAAGCGGCGAACGTCGCGAGATTCGGGTCCGCGTTGAGCGATCGGATTTGGCTGTGCGGGCTCGCGACAGCTACGTGCAACGAGTTACAGCAAAGCAATAGATCTTCTCGGCGTATCTCTGCGTTCTCTGCGTTAACGTCAACTTCAAACGCAGAGTCCGCAGATACGCAGAGAACTTACTCAATTCTAACTGGCGCTTTGTTACTCACCATCCCGCGCACTCCGACGCTGACGTTCACGTTGCCCGCCAGCACAAGCTCATCAGGGACACGGCAAGTCACCTGCGACAACCAGCTCAAATTCTTTACTCGGCCCGCCCCCTCACAGGGTAAGTTGAACATACGCTGCTGCGTGTCCTCCGCCTGAACGGTTACGAACGGAAGATCGGCTGGCCCGAGCAAGACACCGACTACAAAGAGTGTAATTCTCGTTCGATTATCAGTGGAGAGACGATGCGTCGCGAGAATGCTGAAAGTCTCGCTCGTTGTTACCACTGAATCTAGTGCAGCAGCGCGTCCAATATTGGTTACGAGTAACTGTGGAACTGGCGGTTCATTTCCGGCACGTCGTTGGCCAAAGGAGAGATTGTCGAGAAGCACGTCCGGTGTCGGCTCCGGAAAGTCTAAACTGATTACGAGACTCTGGATGGGCTGATCGGATACGAAGCCCACGAAAGTTGAATTATCGCCCTGGTTCATCGTGACCGTCTCGCCCGTGGAGCCCGTGGAGATTGCTACGATCATCGGCGCATTGAACTGATCACATCCAACGGCAGTCGTACCCGGTGGGAGAAAAATCGTCAGACGCGTGAACTCACCAAAAGTCGATGCCCGCAAAAGCTTGTTGCCATTTTGCTCAATCACGATTGACGTGGGACTCGGGCCATGGAAAAAGACGCCATCAAGCTCCAGAAATCCCAAACCGTCCGGTACGTTCGGTGGGGATTCGAAATCGATGGTGTTCAGATTCTGTGAAGCCGCATTGAAGGAGGCGCGATCGCGAAAGACTGCCGCGTCGGCGCGACTAAGTGACGAGCAGCAGACCAGAACAAATACGGCGCCCGAAAGAAACCATTTCAAGGTGGGAGGTAACATCGACATGCTCCGAAGTGGTGTCTTCAAACTACGCGAGTTATCTATTACGCCGGTTGACAAATGTCGTCAATGGCTAAGGTGTACACCCAACCAAGTGACATAATCCCCTGACCGGCGGTGATAATGATCTAAATCTCCGACTAATGGGAGCCAATATGCAAAGACGTGCTTTTGTGGGCCTGATGACTGGTGCCGCGGTTTGCGCGACGGGTAAATTTACGACGGAAACACGAGCTGAGTCAAAGCCTCCCGACACGGCGCGAATGTTGGAGGTGACGCGCGTGCCCGGTGTTGCGGTCGCGGGAATGAGGGACGAACAACCGTATCAACTCCTTGCGGGCGTCGAGCGCGCCGGTGGTCCACCAGTAACACATCGCACACTGTTCCCGGCGGCTTCACTCTCGAAACCGGTCTTTGCGTGGGCGGTCCAGAACCTCGCGAAACAAGGAAAGATCGATTGGAATCGGCCGCTACAGGATTACGTCGCCGATCTCGGTCTCGAAGGAACGGCTCGCAAAATAACCGCATTGCACGTTCTTACGCACAGCACAGGGCTAGCTAACTGGCGCTTTCAACCGAATGTGCCGCTCGCGTCAGCTTTTGAACCGGGAACGAGATGGCAATACAGCGGTGAAGGCTACGTGTTGCTGCAACGTGTCGTAGAAAAGATCGCCGGACGGCCGATTGCTGAATACATGCGAACCGCCGTCCTCGAACCGCTGGGAATGACGCAAAGCACTTTTGCGTGGTCGCCTGAGACCAAGAACGTCGCTGCGTTGGGCCACGATCGTCAAGGCTCACCACTCGAAAGATCGCTCGCATTCTACGAACAGCGCAATTATGAGACTCTGCAAAAGAGCAGCCTCAATCCAGCCTCAGCTACGTACGAACAGATCGCTGCGGCATATCAACAGAACAAACAAACTTTCCTGCCGGTAGCGTTGTCGCCGAATATGGCCGGTTCGCTTCAGACGACGATCGGAGACTACGCTCTGTTTCTCGTGCACGTGTTAAAAGCCACCACACGCTCGGATGACTTCAAGGCGCGAGTTGATGTGAACCGCGATATTGCCTGGGCGCCGGGTTGGGGAGTTGACCGGTCGTTTAAAACGCCGTCGCTGTTTCATTGGGGTGATGGTCCAGGGTTTAAGAATTTCTGTTGGATACAGCCGGCGAGAAAGTCAGCGTTGGTGTTCTTCACCAACGGTGATTCGGGAGCGGCATTGTATGCGTGGCTGTTCCGGCAATTGATGAACGAAGACCCGTCAGCGTTTTACTGGATCTAATGCTTGATCTCAACAGTAAGATCCGCTGTTGGACACAGTCAGTACCACCTGCGGTAGCGGGTGGGTGCGCAGCCGTGCTTAGACTAACGACTTCATCAATGCCGGCGTAAATGCTACGCACCCACCCGCTACTGCAGGTGGTACTGACCGTGGATCCAGGAGTCAGGGGGTCGACTTAGGACGGTTTGAGAGCCTCGTCGTCTCCTTGAGGGCTTCCTCGTATTGGCGATGGAGTTCACGTTTCTGCTCCACCTCTCCTGACATTTCCGCCAACTTTTCCAACTCTAAAATGATGTTTGTTTTATAGGACCAGGCCGCTTCGCTCTCAGGCGTTAGAGTTATTGACATACTGGCCAGTTCCAGGCCGCGGTTGGCGCATTCCTTCGCCCGTTCGAATTCCCCGCGCGCTTTGGGCATTCGATAACTAACCTGCGCTTTGTTTCCTTTAACAGTGGTAACTTTGTTAGTTGGATTTTCGGTGATCTTGAAGGAACAATCCCAGTCTCTCGACGCGAGCACTACGTACGCCTCGGCTCGTTTAAATTCAGCCACTGAGGCGTTGACGGCGCGTTGCAGCACCCACTCACGAAACAGTTGATCTTCCTTTAATGCGTCAAAGAGGTAAGCCCCGGCTTTGTAGGCTTCATCATCAGTGGGTACACGATCGAGGATTCTTTGATAGGCGTCTATTGCGTCTCGTGCTTTTGCAACATTCTCCGGTGACAAGTCGCCCGGTTTGTACTGCGCGTGAATTGTGCGAGCCACAAAATACAGTGCATCTCTGTTTTCAGGATCGAGTTCCAGTGCCTTTTCAGAATGAGCCTGCGCTTCCGCGAAGTTCCCTTTCCGGTACGCCTCAGAGGCTTCATGCAACTCTTTGTTAGCCTGGATTTGCTCGGGAGTTTGTGCTTGCAGTGGAGCGATGAGCGCGATTGTGAAGATCAGGCAAGTTAGTAATTTCATTTCAAATCTCTCCGACAGAATGAGATCTCTGCGGCTCTCTGCGTATCTCTGCGTTCTCTGCGATTAAGAGCAATTTCAACGCAGAGAACGCAGAGATACGCAGAGAGCCACAGAGATAATTTACTGGTTATCGACTTGTCCCTCAATCACCGCCTGTATTCCAGACGACACGTTGGAAAAGAAATCGAAGCCCGTAATCGCCTCGACCTGATCCACGCTCACTCGATAAGAACGCCAATCACTGTTAATCGTTCCCGAATTAGGTATCACTACCGCAATGGTTCTCGTCGCCGTCGTCACGCGAGAAACATCGTTACTGCCGATGGGCAAGACGATGATCACCTTCCACGTTTGCGCGGGCACTGCCACATGACCGTTTGCGATGAAGAACTGTAATCCCTGGCCACCGGAAATTATGTAAAGCTCGTTGCCTTGCGAAACCAACGTTCGGCTATAGCTTTCCAGGTTGGCCCACACGCCCTGATTGTTAGCCGGAAGCTGCGGGATCATGTTGGTCATCAGGAAAGTGGCTGAGTTAGCAGCGACAGTGATCGTGCGATCTGCTGACGGGCACATATGACCTCGATCGAAACCCGAGCCCGAATAATCTGTCGCTTGAACCTGATACCAGCCGGCTGGCAGCGTTGTGTCTGCGCGGAAATCGTCCTGGCGTGGGGTACTACCAAGCCACGAAGGATCAAGGTGCCAGCTCACCCAGTTTGGACCACCGTTATCACGACTGTAAGACATCGCGTACTGCGGCTTTTCCATCAGGTAATTGTTCGGCTGGTTCGTGTTGGTTACGGCATTGCTCGGGTTTCCCATCGTGAGATGTTCGCTCGCGGATGGTGTAGGAGTCGGCGTTGGAGCTGAGAAATCACCAACCTGAACGTTGTCGATGTTGATGCGATTGACGCCGCCGGAGACCTTTCTAATCTCAAAGCGAATCGCGTTGCCGTTGTTGACGGTAAAGTTTGCTGTCTGAAGTGACGTCGAACTGGTAGTCACGGTTAACCCGACTTGAGTCCAGGTGCTCCCGTTGTTTGTTGACGACCACAATTGCCACGTACTTGAACCATCAGTGCCGAACACTGCATGTTGAATGGAGACAGTTCCCGCGCCAGTCTTGTTGAAGTTCATGTGGATCAGACCGGTGTTCCTAATGCGAGCGGAAAAAGCACCTGTCTTTCTGTCAGTAGAGAGATTGCCGGTCAGCGCATCGTCCATGAACCACGAACCAGTACCCAGTGTTACGTTCCCCGCCGCGTAGGCAGTCTTGCCACCGGCTTCGAATCCTTCGCTAAGCGGCGTCATCGTTGCCGTTGTCATGGAGATGGTTAGGACTATCAGCGCGGCTGAAAATGCAATCAGCGTTTTGGCAGCTATTCCGACCTTGGATTTCTTCATTTGATTTGCCCTTTCCTCAGCAGTCACACGTAGAGGTGACTGGCGAACAGCGGTTGAATGTGTTTCTGGGACGGGAGCGTGATTGAGGATTACTAGCCGGTACGCATTCCGTGGTCGCACGGCATGGTACGGCGGTTTATATCACGGCTTGGAAGGATGTGAATAGAAAAGTCTTTGTTAACTTCTGAGGGAGAGCTGACCTGTTTGCGGATAAATAAAGAAAGTGCGTACTTTCACATCTGAATCTCAGATATCACACGCCTTTTATTTTTAGTGGTCCCTTACCACTCAGTATATAGAGTGCCTTTTGATGACTTTGCCCTATGTGAGCTATGAACATCTTTGATGAGCTTTTCACACGGGTCCGCTCCCTTACATGGTTCGAACTCGATGGACCAATCAGCCTTGTCTGTCATCGGATCGATTGGAATAGCGTCGAAATAGCCAGAGGTAACAAGATCCTCTAATTTACTGGGTGGCTTACCGTGGTCATTTGTATAGTCCCTGATTGCCTGACGCGTATACGTTAAAGCTCTTTGCAAAGCGTCTTCCTGGGTCTTTACCTTCGCGTCTTCGTAACTCCCTTTATACGTGTGGCAGCCCGGTGCCGACACGAATAGGATAGCTATGAAAACCACAAAGCTCTGAAGCTTGATTGTGCTGAGTTGTCTAGTCGGCATCGGGTGTCTGAAAATTTGTCCCTCTCCTCAGATTCGGCACCAGTAGGCCAACTAAAAACAGAAACAGCAAAAGAATAGTAGCCGCCCTGGCGATCCTTCGGTCGATTAGGGTGGCCAGCCAGTGCCCGAGTTTTAGATAGATCGCGTAAACTCCAATGACACTGGCCAGCATTATGATGAGGTCTTTCGGCTGTCTCTGCTTCCCTCCTTCCGGGATGACAAAGATTAGGACTGCTGCAATTACTCCCGCAACAACCCACGCCTCGTCTCCCGGAAGCACTCCCATAGCATGGAACATCAGAGTCCCACCAGATACTACGGCCATAAATAACAGCAAACGCAAATCCAAATTTACTTCTTCCACATAGAAGCACAACCCATGAGTCGCCTCTCATGTGCCTCGCTATATACATAAAGGGCGGGCAAAGTCGCTGCGTATGCATGGGCAACGTTAAATAAGGCAGTTGCGGGCATTGATCGTGTCGCACCGGCTACGGCGGCTTTTAAAGCGGCCTTTCCAACCAAACCTTTAGCAGCCTTCAACCCTTCATACAGACTCCTCGTCCAAAATGTCGCCTGAGATGTAGTATCAATACCGTAGGCCTTACTCATAAACTCGTCCGCCAATTGATCATATTGTCTATCATAATCACTATTAGCGTCGGCGACACAGTTTTTGTATTTTGACGCATAGTAAGCCTTGCGGATTACTTCAGCGTTGCGCCTCGTCGGACCGACGTCGGGTAACCGCACCGGAGGATCCGAAGCAGGGTTAAAAGCCAGCAGTTTGAACCGTTTGTCGTCGACGCGCTCCAGGAAGCAAATCTGACCTGGTGGACACTGTAATGCCGGCGGTTTGTCCTCTAGTGCCCAATCACGTGAACGACGGCGATTGTTTAGATCGCCCCAGCCAAAGAAACCCGCAGAAACGCTTGCCCAACCACATTCAACCCCGTGATTTTCTGGGCCACATGGCACCGGGAGCAGCCCACTGGGATCAATAAAATTCACCGGATCGTTCTGCACATACGCGTAACGATTGAACGACTGCGGGTTACTGAAGTCGTAACTGCCGTTGTAAGGATCCGGTTGAACGAAGCGGTGCCACTTGCCTGTGTAGCGACGCATCATCGCTTCATCGCCGTCATTGTCATCTCTTTCGTAAGTCGTAAAGCGATGAGGTTGGAAGGCCTGGTTGCTGCTGCTTGCTGTTTCTCCGCCCCAGGGGTCGAGATCTACCGTGCTCGTCACTGTACCGTTAATGTCGGTGATCTTCTTACTCTTGGTCACCGGATCCTCATGCACCCAACTCACCTGATTGTTTTTATGAACGGCCAGCATTTGACCACCGAGATATACATAGCCACGCAGAAAGCTGCCGTTGCTACTAAGCTCACTTACTGCCTGACCACCCAGGAGACTTGACCGCAGGTAGTAGACCGTAGTGCTGCCGTCAATTTTCTTTACGCGCAGCCGATCACCATCATAGCTTTGCGTCAGGCTGTAGAGAGAAGCGGAGACCTGCTGGCCGGTGGCGTCATAAGTATAGCTCTGATAGCCATCGTAGGTGAGATTGCCGGCAGCGTCATAGGTCATGCTCTGGTTGTTCCAGGGATTAGCGGTCAACCGGTTGTTTGTATAGCTGGGCGACTGTTCCAGAAAAGGACTGAACCAGCCCCCCCAACCGACGCGATACCACATGTTGCCCATTTGATCGTAGCGATATGACTGGGCGTATGGGCCATCCTGTGCTCCACCTTGTCCAACCAGATGTCCGCGCGCTTCTGAACCGGTGCGCGCTTCAATCAAACGTCCGACGTGATCGTAGTCGTAAGAGCGATCGAGAGTTGAATTGTCAAGGTTCTGTGCGTACGTGACGCGGCCAGTGTTCTCGCTAAAGTTGTCGTAGGCGTAATTCCAGCGCATCACGTTGGGAATGCTAAATTGCGTCGGACGCAGCCGGTTGTCGTAGCTCACCGACAGCGCGCGGCCATCGCCGTAGCTCGTCGACTTCAAACCACTCCACGCCCGATAACGAATGTTGCTGGCATAAGTTGAGACGTTACCGTATCCACTGCCCGTGACACCGCTCACTCGCGTCGAATGATCGTAGCCGTAGGAAACGGTGGAGTTGTTGGCGGAATTCGTCAGGCTCAGAAGTTGTCCACCCAGGTCATAGCTATACGAGAGCGTAAAAGAAGAAGTGCCAACAATCCCGGTGAAGGTTCTCGTTTCCGACGTCATCAGGGCCAGTGAGTTATAAACATAATCCACATAGCCCAAACCGTCCGTCATTTTTGTGCGATTTCCCGCGGCGTCGTAAGTGAAGCTGACATTTGGTGTCGTTGCAGGATTTCCGGTCGCACTAGTCACGTCGTAACTGACCCCTGTCAGCAACTTCCGGTTGTTGTAGCTGAAGGTCTGGATCGCGTTGCGGGCATCCTTGAGCTGATAGAGAGTGTCGTCGGCATTGTAAGTGAACGTGGTCAACCCCTGCTCGGGTGTGGTCCGCTTCCACAGTCTGCCGTAACCGTCGTATTCAAAGGTACGCACCTGCCCTGCTTGCGAACTCTGTGTGATCTGGTCGCGTGCGTTGTAGGTATAAGTGGTCGTGGAATAGACGCTTTGATCCCAGTTCAACTCGTCGACCTGTTTTAAGCGTCCAAAAACATCCATCGTCAATTTGCGTCGCCGGCCGCGTTCATCCCTGGCTGTCACCGTCTCACCACCAGCACAACCACAGCCGCCGTAAGTGTTGAGGCGTGTACTGCCGTCAGGGTTTGTTGTTTGCAGTGGCCGGCCCTTCCAGTCATAAGTCTGCAACGTCCACAGCCAGGCTGAGTCATCACCAGTCGGCAACCACGAAGCGTTCACCTCGGTCGGGTTCGACTGCTCCGTGAGGCGGCCCATGACGTCGTATTTCATGTACTGGACACTGTAACCGCCTGAGCTACCCGAATGGTTCATACCTGTAGCTCGCACTCGTCCGGCGCCATCGAACTCGGTAATGTTGTACCTGTCGACTACGGTTTGATCCTGAGTAAAGCTCTGCTGAGTCCCATAGGGCAAGTAAACGTAATGGGTGTAGGCGCCGTTGTTCTGATTCGTCACGCTATCGAGCCGGCCAGCCGAGTCATAAGTCAGGCGGTGCTCGAGATACTGAACCGGATCTCCCGTCAAGCCTGTTCCTTTGCTGGGCACAATGGACTTTGTTACTGCGCCGAGATCGAAATTGTATGCAGTGGTTGAATTGAACCCATCCGCATCCGTGACGGTGGTGGGGTAAGCAAACGTGTTGCGGTTTACGGCGTCAGAAAACGAATCCGTGTAGCTGATGGTGTTGGCAATTCCGTAGTGGTCCTCGACTCTAATCACCGAACCGGTACGGCTGTATTTGAAAGTAGTACGCGTAAGCTTATTCGAGTTGTTAAAGTCAGAGACATCCCAACGACCAATCCAGCACAGATTACCGCGTCCAGCGGCGGACACATCGCTGGCATCGTGCTGGGTGGCTGCTTGCGGAGTCGCGACCCAGGCATCGTTGCCCCAATCGTAGTCGTACCAAACCCTTGACTGCGGCTGATTGTTGCCGTCATACACGATTACTTCCCGCAACAACCCCAAAACCCGCCGCGCAATATACGCAGACCCGCCATCGAAATACATGGTCGTGGTGCGACGCAAGAGGGTCGTGCCATCAGCCGCGTACTCCTTCACTTCGGTAGGCAGCGCTACGGGATTAGGCAAGTTATAAGAGGTGTAGATAGTCTCGACGCGACGCCGATTGCCCGCTTCATCATAGATACTGGTGTCGTACGGCCGCGGGTTCTTCTGGTAAATGAGATTCGTATCGTCCTGCGTCCAGGCGGTCGTGGTCCATTTCTTTTTGACTCCACTAGACCAGAATTCTGTGCTCGTAGTTAATCCGGTTTGCCAGCCGGAAGTAGCAAAGAATTCTTTATAAACAGTGGTGGTGTCAGGCATGGTCACCTGCATCGACGATCCGTCACTGGCGAGACTGTACGTGGTCACTGCTTCATTATTGTTGTTCCAGTTCTCCGCCCAGTCTCGTTGTTCCGTGAACCGTGGACAATCCGTTTGGCCGGAACTCGAATCCATGTTGTATGAGGTGTAGGAACGCAGATGTGTGTCGGCGGCGTGGCTGTTGATACGTTTCACCTGCGCGAAGGCGGCGTTGTATTCGAAAGTGAAGTAAGTCCCATCGTGCAGGTCTACCCGAGTCAACACGGTGGTGTAGTTGTTGTTTGGACCATTCACCTGCAGGAGGCCGCCGAAAGCCGGTGACACCCAAACCTGACCGTAGCTGAATGTCGCCCAATTGTGCGTCGCGCCCGCCCAGGTCTGCCGAATGGCCTCGAGGTTGTTGTCGCCGTTATAGACAAACGTGACGACGCGTCCGAGCGTGTCGGTGATAGTCAACAAGTGACCATTAGTTGAATTGTAAGTGGCGGAGATGTAGTTACCGTTGCGATCCTTTATCTCAGTACAGCGGAATTCGCTATTGATAGTTACTGGCTCGAACTTTAACTGGGTGCCATCGGTAGTTCGTACCAGCATGGCATTGACGTTGCTCGCATCCAACCGCGCGTAAGTACTGTCCTGCGATTCATAATTGGTCTCTGTGCCTATCTGGCGCAGTTCCACGCGCTCACCCGAAGGCGTCACGAGAATGTAAGCCCAGATGCCTGTTATGGGGTTATAAAATCTCTGCTGCATTGTGGGCAGACCGAGCCGAAAACCCGGAGCGGGCGAGCCGAGATCCGCATTGAACTTCATGAACCCAGCATCCCTGGTCCATACGAGTGAGTTGTAGGAAAGCGTAAGATCCAGATCCAATCCGGCACGACCGGGCAGGCTCAGTATTGGCGTACTCCAGTTGAAGTTGCGCGAGCCAAGATCGACTCCTGGTTCGCCGGTATCATTGCCTGGTAGCCCGCGAGCGGTGCCGAAGTTTGGGTCGTTGGCTGGGTGATACGTTCCACCGGTTCCACCACCCTGCGTGTCACAGTCGGCACACGGCAAATTCGATTGAATTGGCGCCTGGGCTCTGGGTTGTTGGGGTTGGGTTCGGCGCGCTTCGTCCAGGTTCGGAAGGTTTGCACCCGGCGCACCCGTTGTCGTAGCTGGAGGTGTCGTCGAGAAGCTGCCGCCAGGACCATTTCCGCCTGTGCCGCGCCCCGGAGTCTGGAAAGGGATCGATTGATTGTTTGAGCCGTGTAGTCTGGCAAGTGCACCGCCAACGTCGGCAACCCCACCACTTGATACCTTTCCAGCGAGCGAAGCCGTTTGTCTCACGCTGTCTGTGATCGCCTTTGTAATAATCGTGACCGGCCCTTGTGGTCGTGCGGTCCTCAATAGCCCCGCAATGCCCGAAACGATCGGCGCCGCGGCAGACGTGCCAGTCACGTTCCAATAACCGCCACCTCGTTGCGTGGTCAGTATGTTTGCTCCTGGCGCCGCCAGGGTGACGCTGCGCGCGCTCCAGTTGGACCATGAGGCGAGCTGATCTGAGTTGTCACTCGCAGCTACCGAAATCAGATTCTTGATATTGAAAGAGGCAGGATAGTACGGAGCGGTTTCTAAGTTGCGGCCGGCATTACCAGCCGAACACACGACAATTACATTGCTACTGATGGCTCGTTCAATCGCATCCCGCAACGCAACCGATTCACCCGAGGTCCCCCATGACAGGTTGATGACGTGGGCGCCATGCGCCACCGCGTAATCAATCGCCTCAACAGCATCGCCAACGTCACCGGTTCCGGTATTATCAAGCACGCGAAGACTCATCAGGCTGGCGCGCCACATCACGCCTGTGATTCCCAAAGAGTTGTTACCTTCGGCGGCAATGATGCCGGCGACCGCAGTGCCATGTCCCTGCTCATCCTTGATTTCGCCACTATCCGTAATGAAATCCCAACCGTGCAGATCACCACTGTCTGCGGGCTTCGGATTGGTCCACTGGTTATTCGTCAAATCGGGATGCGTAAAGTCGATGCCGCTATCGATCACTGCGATGATCGTGGCTGACGATCCGGTCGTTGTTTGCCAGGCAGTGGCGGCATTGATATCTGAACCATACTGCCCGCCATTCTGTCCGGTATTTCGCAAGGCCCATTGAGCATTTAGCTGCGGATCGTCGGGCTGCAAATCTTCCTTTGAAATCAGAAAGTTTGGCTCGGCAAACTCAACTTGCGAGTTCAGCAATAATTCGAGCGCCGCTGTTTTGATATCGCGACCGTTCTGTAGTTCCAGTCTTTCTATGCCAGACTCGTTGGCGGGCTTCTTCTTTCGTCGCGCACCCTGCGAGGCAGAGATCGTGTCTTTGACTAACTCTGAAGTTCCGGCGCGGAATCGCACCAGCAGTTCATGTTCGCGGTACGGTGCTACCGATTGTTGTTGGGTAGTCAGGACCGATCTTGTTTTTGAGAGTGATCGTGCGGCCACGCTAAAAGGAGCGCACATTAATACAACCAGCAGATATGAGAGGGCTGTAGCCACAGCCATACGCAGAGTGATTTTGGAATAACGAGCAGAATTCATCATAAATCTCCACAGGATCAATGAGATGAGTTATTGAGTATTAAGTTATTTGACAGACAGCGCGATAAGAACCATTCAAACCGAGATATATGGCAGTTGTTCAGCCGTAAAACGCCGAACATTCACTGTAGCGGGAATTGCCGCGAGCGGAATGAGACGAAAAACGCTTACGAACCTGCTTGAAGTTTCTAGTTAGGCAACTGTTGGGTGGTCGCCGTTAAGTGAGCCCGCGCACTTTAAACGTGAACGACCGTCCCTGTCAAATCATCAGTAAGGTAAGTACTCGTACGATTCCGTTTTAGACCGCTCGAAGCAGCAGAAAGATCGTCGAGAAGTAATATCGGATAACCAGCGCCAGCCCTGGTTGTCTCGAAAAAAAATTCCCACAAGGTACGACCAAACCCATATAATGACTCCGGGCGTATCAACCACGCCGACGCTGGCCCAACCCAACCTGCCCTTCTTCGTCGCTTACATCCCCGTAAGCACACCAACCGGAGTCCTTGCAACTATGAGCAGCATAAAATGTCCAAACTGTGGGTTGATTAACTTTGCCTCGGCCGAGGCATGCAAGCGCTGTAAACAGGCATTGGAAGCTCCCGCCTATCCTTACTGGCAAGGCAAAGGCGCCGTGGTGCCGCCAAAGCCGGACTGGTCTAAGTTGCAGACAGATCCAGCCGCGGACCTTGTAGACCATACCGAACGCAGTCACACGGTCGGGAATATCCTTTTCGCGGTCTACCTGGGCCTACACATGATCATGTTGCCCATTGCACTGGTTGCGTTGGGTTGGGTGATGACGCAGGAGTCATGGGAGTTGTTTACCACTCCAACGAACAGGCTCTACCTGCCGACTTTCGCACCTTTGTATTACGTGACCTTGTTGGGGATAGTTATTTATCTGCCTGCCTCAGTAATACTTTTCGTGAGACTGCTCCAGAAATCGGAAACCTTTCTCACGTGGGTCGTGATTTATCTGCTCGGAGAATTTGTCTATTCCATAATACAAGGAGTGCTGATGTGGGGCGTGTCGGGAGAGATGATTGGCAAACACATTCCCCAATTTGAAGCAAGTGCGGTTCGAATGCAGGGCAGTATTGCTTCTTGCGTCATTTCAATTTTGATCGTGTTCCTCTGGTTCAGGTACTTCACCTCGTCCAAACGCGCCCGTGCGGTATTCGCGTGGTGAGCTATTTCTTTTGAGCCTCGGTGTTGAACCAGATTCCATTCGGCGCATCCGAGCGTGCCGCGATGATGTCAGGCCATCCATCCCCGTTCATATCAGCGAAAGCCATTCCATACACAACGCCCTTACCGTCGTTCCACGCGATCTCGCGAAAGCGTCCTGGTCCTAGATTGAAGTAAACCGATCCCGGTAGTTCGACGTGTCCGACAATGATGTCGAGTTTGCCATCGCGATTCAGATCAGCGACGCCGATTGCGTAAGGTTCTCGCGCTGCGCCAGGAAGTTTTGCAAACTCGCCGAACTGGCGATTGCCCAAGTTCCGGATCACAAACGCCGTCTTCCTGCGCTCTTCGATCACGGCCAGATCGAGCTTGCCATCGCCATCGAAGTCACCAGCGGCGCCCATGCGTGTCCATACTGCCGTTGGTCCGACCCTGGTGCTCGAGTCGAAGCTGCCTTTGCCGTTGTTCCAGAGAACGATGCTTTGTCCGCCATCGCGGTGCGGTATGAAGAGATCGAGCGCACCGTCACCATCGAAATCACCGGCGATGATCGAAGTCGCGGATCCGGCTGGAAGTGGATCGCAAGTTGGAAACTCACCTTTCTGATTGTTGCGACAAACAAAACTCGGTACCGGCGTCTTCGGATCGTCGACGCGATTTGCAGCCACGATGTCTGGGTACCGATCGCCATCAAGATCGACGAGCGTTACATAACGCGTGGTCCATGTGGCCTCGCCAAATGTACCAGCGGCAGTGAAGTGGCCTTTGCCATCGTTTTTGAACAGCTTCTTCGGATCGGGACTATCGTTACTGACAACGATGTCGAGATCACCGTCGAGATCGATATCAGCTAGCGCCGCGGAATAGGTGCGATCCGCTTCATCCGAAAGATTACTCGCGATGAATCCGCCTTTTCCGTCGTTGAGCAAAACGCGATCGTGAAGTGGCCAGTGGCGACCTTTGGCCAACACGATGTCAATCAATCCATCGCCGTTTAGATCGCCCACGCTGACACTTGCTGATGTTTCGGCTTTTTCTTCGAGCAGCATAACGCGCCGGAATGAACGCGTTTGGGTGCCGGGCGCCGCAAGCAGAAGCAAGATCAATATTGTGAGCGCAGTTTTCATATCCGTATCGTACGGCAAAACGACATAATCTGTTCGAGGCGTTATAATCCGGACCAGCAGCTATGACGACAGTACACCTTGCCCTGGTCGATGATTGGGAATTGAGTGGCAACGGCTCTGGCGACATTCGCCGGTTGCAGTTTGAGCCGATGCGACGTCTCGTCAGTATCTACAACCGTCTCGGCATCCGTGGCTCGTTCAACGCTGAAGTAATGCAACAACTTACTTTCCGGCAGCATCAGGATCAGCATCCAGATTTAAAAACGCTCGCGGATGAGTGGGACGACACGGTCAGAGAAACCTTTCGGCAGGGACACGACATTCAGTTGCACGTTCACCCGCAATGGCGGAATGCCGATTACCAGGACGGTCGCTGGAAACTCACGTCTGACTGGTCGATCCTAAACTATTCGCGCGATGAAGCGCGGCAGATGCTGCTGCGCGGCAAAGACTATCTCGAGGACCTGCTCAAAGACATTGATCCAAACTATCGTTGCGTGTCGTTTCGCTCGGGAGCATGGTGCATTGCGCCGTCGCCGCATATGCTCGACTTGCTGGTCGAGCTCGGCATCGTATTCGATATGAGTATCGTGGCGGGGGTCAAATACGACACGCGCAACATCAAACTCGATTACACCGCTTGCGAGGAAGAGTTCTTACCTTACTATCCCGTGATGACTGATGCTCGTCGAGTGTCGGACAAAGCAGAGCCGATCATTTGCGTGCCTACCAACTGCTTTTATGCATCTCGCAAACAAGTGCTACAGCATCACGTCGAAAAGGTTGTGACTAAGATCAAAAGCAAAATTGCGGGGCCCACAACGTCAATCGATAATGGCCGCAGCGTGGCAGCGTATGGTGAAGAGTGGGCCCAGATCGACGGCAGCTTGACGAAACGAATTTACCGGAAAGGCATCGTTCCGTACCTCAACGGCAAGCATACGATTTCAGATCTTGCGCAACTCGATTACCCGCTGATGATGGAAATGCTCGACTCCATTCGGAAGCGATCGCGAGCAAGTGGTTTGACTGACGTTCCAGTCGTCCTCGAAAACCACACCAAAGACATTCAAAACTTTTCCGATCTGGAAAGGTTTCTCGAGAAGGCCACTGCGAGCTCTGATATAAAGTTCGTAACCCTCACGGAGCTAGCCAGAAACCTGAAACAAAAATTTACGATTAAGACCAAAACCGTAATTGGATACGCGGCAACAAATCATCGCTAACGCGCTTCGCCAGCGGTATGAAGAGGTATGTAAAAGCGCCTCTCAACCGCTTAGCAAGTGGTCAGCGCCCGTAGCGTGGTTCGAGAGCGGGAGTGATTCATTAACTGCGATCCGCGCGTTGGCCGCGGACGACCCGGTTGAGTGCATCGAAGCTGTGCCACCTGACGAGCCTGCTTTTTTTAATGACTTGATGACCTTCATCCGAAAGCCGCAGCGACGCTTTGAGCTGCTCACGACGCGCTATCTTCATCCGCTCAATATTGCCGCCCCCTCAGAACATCGAGTTAGAGAACATCTTCTCGAACGACTGATGGTTGCCGATCGAGCGCGCATTGAGCAGCAATCATTACATCTCTTAAACGCCGACGATCTTCTTTTGCGATTAATCCTGATAGCGATCTACGCTTCGTTCACGACTGATCTCAGATATCTCGACGCGCTCAACTATTATTACGAACTGTTGCCTGCAGACTGGTCCGCGAATAATTCGTTGCGCGCGTCTTTCTTGAACTTCTATCTAAGAGCGCTGGCCACTCACATTAACTAAATGCGCATCGGCATACTTGCACATTCGTTTTCTTCTGCCTTTGAGATTTATAAAGCCATCCCTGGTCATGAGGTCTTCATCATTCTGAGTCCTTCGCCCCACCGGTCCGCATGGACCAGTTACTTTGCCAACCTCGCCCGGATTGCCCGTACCACGCTCAAAGGTCTACAACTCTTGACAACCGGAAGATTGATCTTCCTGCGCGGCCCTCTTCACGATGCGAAGTCTGTAAGCACACTCAAGAACCTCAACCTCGACGTGGGATTACATAAGGCAGGTGTGATTTATCGCGACGTGACGATTGCTGCTTTTCGTCTCGGAATCTTGAATCATCACATCGGAATCCTGCCGGCCTATCGCGGTCGCAGTGTTTTGGAATGGTCGATTCTGCAAGGCGATCCGGTAGGCGTTACGGTGTTCTTCATCGACACTGGAATCGACACCGGCGCTCGAATTCTTTTCTCTGAACAAGTCGATATTTCCAACTATCGATCCGTAACCGAAGCGAAGCAGTATCTATTCAGTCTCGATAAAGTATTTTTCCGTCGGGCCCTGGACTTAATCAGTGACGGTGATCAGGAGTTTCAGCTTAACGACGCCTCAGGACGACGCTACTTCGTTATGTCCAAACTCTTTACAGGCGTTGTCGAACAACTACTTCTTTGAGTTGCGAGACCTGGCCTTCATTCGCTTTTCCAGCTCAGCGATCAAATAATCGAAGCTTCTCGGCGAGGCATTCATCTGTTCGGTAAATAAAATCCCGGTAACTCTCGTCCACAGCACCTTCAGGCCCCCGGGCTCTTTAACGACCAGGTATAAGGTGGCCTGGGCCCATGCCCTCTTAACATCGTCGTCAGGATCTTTGTTAATGTCAGGGATGACCGCCACCATGGTGTCCGCTCCCGGCGCGGCGACGAGCAGGATGTCAGCCTGGTCTATATAAGCAACAACTTCAAGCTTCCCCATCGAGTCGCCTTTTTTCCGATTCCACTCGTCAATCGACTCGACAAAATACTCATGAATATTTTTGAAAGCGGTGGCAGGGTATACTTTCAGAGGAGACTTGGCAGGTAATTCATCCTTCTCGGCAGGCGTGACGATCGTCGACGGATCAACGTTTAGCTGGAAACGTAATCTCCAGTATTCATCATTGCCCAGGAACTCGAGGCTCGAGATTTTGTTTATCTTCCTCTCCTGGCCATTTACCTTCTCACGACCAGACTTATAGAACACTCTGATATGCATGCCCGGCACGAATTCACTAAGCGTCATATCGCGACGGGTGCCGTCTTCCGCCCTCAACTTAGTAGCGTCCGACAGGATTCCGGTAAACAGCTCTGGCCCTTCTTTGCCGGGATATTTGATAGTGATCTCGCGAGTAGCTTCATCCTTTCTGGTTAACTCGCCAATCACCAAATCACCCAACCAGGTACTCTTCTTCTGAGCCACGATGGGACTTACTGCTGCACTCAGAATCATCGCGGTTAATAACAGCGCTTTCATAAAGCCATTTTAGCCACAAAAAGGCACATAAAACACAAAAGTTTCATTCTGTGTTCTTGTGCCTTTTGTGGCTAATGCCAGGCGGGGAACTTATTTTTCAGTTCCCGCCTTTAGACTCGCTTCTGCCTTCAGAGTTGTTTCAATTGCAGTCTTGACACTTTCATACGAATTGTCAGCGACTCGCTTGCCATTGATGTAAATCGTAGGCGTGCCGTTGATGCCAAGCTTATGCCCATCCATCACGTCGCGCTGAACCTTCTCCGCAAATTTGCCACTGTCGAGCGATGCGTCGAAACGAGCACGATCTAGACCAAGATCAGTCGCATACTGTCTGAGCTTGTCAACGCCGAGTGCTGACTGGTTACGGAAAAGCACTGAAGCGTATTCCCAGTACTTACCCTGCTCGCGCGCGGCTTCCGCAGCTTCGGCAGCCTTGCGCGCGTTCGCATGTTGCGAAAGCGGGAAGTCTCGCACAACAAGCCGCACACGATCGCCAAACTCGTTCACGATCCGATCAAGGACAGGATGTTGCCGCGCGCAGCTCGGACATTCGAAGTCGGTAAACTCAACAATCGTAACGACAGCCTTGGCATTTCCCTTCACCGGCTGATCGTCGGTCGCAATCGTGAATGACGGCGACTCAGGAGCAGTGAGATTTACCTCTACCTTTGACGCGCGTCGCAACTGAGCAGCGTATGCGACAGTCGCTTCCTGCTCTTTTTGCTCCTGCACGTACTGAATGATTTGCGGTTTGAGCTCAGCAAACTCGCCGCTAATCCGGTCTTTGTTCTGATTGTAAAACTCCTGCGCCTGTGCGTCCGTCACGGGGGGAACTTTCGCGCTAACTTCCGCATCGAGCAATGCGCGCGTGGTGACGCCTTTCTTCTGTGCTTCCTGCGCGAGCAGCGTGTCGTTGACTTTCAACTCGAGGTCCTGCCTACGAAGCGCGTAAACCTGTTCCTGAACGTTGAAGATCAGCGGGCGCAAACTTGTTTCGATATCACCCATCGTGATCTGTTTGTCATTGACTACTGCCAACACGCGGGCGCGGTCTGCGTTCGTTGCCGGTGGCGCCGCCGGCTTGGCGATAACCTTGACCTGGGCCGCAGCGCGCAATCGCTCCGCAAGCTTTTGGGCCATCTCCTGTTGCCGCTGGTAACGGAGAAATTCCAGGATGTTGTTCTTCTGATCCTTGAACTCGCCTTGAATATTCGACTTGTTCTTGTCGTAAAACGCCTGCGCGTCTGTCTCGGTCGGCGCCTGGACCTTGGCAATTACCTCATCTTTAATGATTTGCGACGGACTGACAGAACGCTTTTTGGCTTCGCTTTCGAGCAGCATCGAGTCGATCTGGAGATCGAGCTCACGCGCACGTGCCTCGATCACTTGTTTCTGCAACTCTTCAACTCGCGCGCGGGTTTCCGGGGTCAGATCCTGTTTCGTGATCTTCACTCCATTGATCACGCCGAGTACTTCCGGAAGTGGCTTATCCTCGCACCCGCAGTCAGCGACCTGCGCAGCGAGAGGCACCGTCATCGCAAAAATAATTAAAAGGACGAATAAAAGTTTCTTCATAAAAGCTCCGTTTTATCTCACGCAGCGGCGCAACGGCGCAGCGGAATCCGTCGTGCCGCCGCCGCTGCGTGAGTAAATTAGTTGTTATTGACCCAGCCGCTCGAGACGAATTCTCGTTTGGCAGGATCGATCGAGAGAACGTAAGCACCCATCGCGCCTACACGACGGTTTGGTCCAAAAGTGATGCTCGGGGTCACGCCGGTCTTGTACTCGTACAGACCCTCAAGCGCAGTGATCAGTTTCTCGCGACTCAGATCTCTTCCGGCACGCTTCAAGCCTTCCGTGAAGATCTTCGCAGCGGCGTAAGCGTTCAACTGCGATGTTAGGTGTCGCGGTGCAAACTTGTACTTCTCTTCGAGCGCCCGTAATTCGGCCAGTCCTTCTGGCCCAACATCACCCGGCACGCTCGGAAAAGACAGGAAAACATGGTCCTTGAAACTTAAAGGCACGCTCTTGACGAGATCCTTTCGCGACAATGCGCCGAGAAGAAACACGTGTGGCGTCCAATTCGCAGCGGCAGCCGCACTGATGAATTCTTCTTCTCCACTCGCACTGAGAAAGAACACCGTTCGCACGCCTTCTGCTTTCAACGCTCCCGCTAGCGCGGCGACATCATTTGAAAAAGCCTTCTTAGTAACAGTGGCCCAACCGCTCTTACGCGCCTGATCTTCTATTGCAGTGGCGGCCGCTGACGCCAGCTCGTTTTCAGAGTAGACGATTGCCAGCGGCGACTTTTTCAACTCGGACTTGCCGGCGGCGAAGTTAACGAGGGCGCGTGCTTGTTGACTCGCGCCCGGCAACAAGTAGAAGAGGTTGCGATTCTCCTGAGCATTGGCTTGCGTGAGCAGCGTCACCGGTCCGACGAGAGGTATCTCAGCCTCTTTCGTCACTGCCGCCAGCTCTTTATCGGCGCCGGCGCTCAGACCACTGACGAGCGCGAAGAACTCGCCATTGTCGACGTGCGTCTTCATGTTCGCCGCGGTTGCAGCCGCATCAGATTGAGCGTCGATCGTTTGCAGCTCGATGCGACGGTTATAGATTCCGCCCTTGTCGTTGATGTTGGCGAAGTACGCAGTCAACACATCCTTCATCGCCGCGCCGATTTCTGCGAACGCGCCGTCTTTCGGCAAAATCGTGCCCACCGTAATACTTGTTTCCGTCAGGCCCGGATCGCGATCCGCTTCGATTCGTTTGAGATAAGCGATTAGGTCGGCCATATCTTCAGCCGACATTTTGAAACGAGGCATCGCGACGAGGAGATTGTTGCCGTCGGGATCTATGCCGTTGACTACTGCGCGAATAAACGACGACTCGTTGAATGGTCCATGCTTGCGTCCGGATGGATGCGTGTGGCCATACGGCTTGAGAAGGTTAGACCAGGTCAGGTTTCCGGCAGTCACGCCGCCTTCGGTTTTGCCTTCTCCGCGGAGACCGTGACAGCCGGCGCAGTTCATGGTTGACGCGGGCACGTCGATCTCGCCGAGCATCGCCGTGATCTCTTTACCGGAACGGCTTTCGCCGCGCATGTAGAGCGCTTTGCCACGTCGCTCTTGCGCCGTCAGTCCCCTACTCAATTGTTGGTTCGGCGTTTGGTGAGCCGTCGAGGTCGTGACCGTAAGGCCGCACGCAATTGTCAGCACGAAGGCGATGAGCAACGTAAACACGAAAAATTGTGACTTCTGGACCATATTACTTAGTGGCGGCGCCTTTATCGTTAACGACGCTTTCAACAACCTGAACAAGCTCGGCCACGTTCGCCATTCCGAATGCTTTCTTCCACAACCCGGTCGGCTCGTTACCGATGATCAGGACCGTCTGGTGATCGTCTTTGCTCTCGACGTACTGGCCCAGTTTGTAGAGCGCCCAATCGAGGTTCTCTTTCTTTCCGGTCAGAAAGAGCCAGCCCGAACCAGCGTGAAACTTATTCGCGTATTCCTTCATCCGCGCGGGCGTGTCAGTCTCCGGATCGACCGTCATCGAGACGAGGAAGACGTCGCGACCGACGCGGTCACCCAGCGCTTCCTGAATCTTCTCCATGTTGCGATTCATCGGCGGGCATACCGAGATACAACTGGTAAAGAAGGCGTTGACGATGACGGTCTTGCCTTTGAGTACGTCTGAGTAGAAGCGCACCTTC
>Ga0134121_10001279_pt1 | contig 23927 bp, 24 predicted proteins | sample KB301_FD_96463 | JGI IMG/M metagenome (GOLD analysis project Ga0134121, IMG submission 96463) | Terrestrial soil microbial communities without Nitrogen fertilizer from Kellogg Biological Station, Michigan, USA - KB3-0-1 | ecosystem: Environmental > Terrestrial > Soil > Unclassified ... | reverse complement strand
GAGATCTACACGCCGGTGGCCGGCGAGGTGATCGAGGTCAACGAGTCGGTGTCCGACGATCCGGAGCTGCTCAACGAGGACCCTCACGGCGAGGGCTGGCTGATCAAGATCCGGTTCTCCTCCGCGTCCGACCTCAAAGAGCTCATGAAAGCCGATCAGTACGAGGAGTATGTGAAGAGTGGTGAAGCCTGATGACTCATCAGTGATTCCATCGTCGTCATCAGCAGGGCCGGCCGGCGCGGTGGCGCTCGATTCGCCCGGCGAGGATTTTTCCGTGCCGGAAACGAGCGGTGGCGCCGTTCTCGATCCTACCGACACCTTCGTCCGCCGCCACCTGGGGTCGAGCGAAGGCGAGGTCCGGCAGATGCTGGAGACGCTGGGTGTCGGCTCTCTCGATGAGCTGGTACGGGAGACGGTGCCAGAGTCGATTCGGCGCGCGGTGCCCCTGGCTCTCGCCGGATTGCCGGACCGGGAGCTGGGCGAGGCGGAGCTGCTGGAATCGCTGCGCCAGATCGCGAAGAAGAACCGGATTTTCCGCTCTTTCCTGGGGCTGGGCTACTCGGGGACGCTGGTTCCCGGAGTCATCCAGCGGAATATCCTGGAGAACCCGGGCTGGTACACGCAGTACACGCCCTATCAGGCCGAGATCTCGCAGGGGCGTCTGGAAGCGCTGCTCAATTTCCAGACCCTGATCGAGGATCTGACGGGCCTGCCCATCGCCAACGCTTCGCTGCTCGACGAGGGCACCGCCGCGGCCGAGGCCATGCACCTTTGCCATGAGCTCGCGGACGACAAGCGCAGCGCTTTCTTCGTCGCCGGGGACTGTCATCCGCAGACGATCGCCGTCGTCCAGACCCGCGCCGGCGCGGTCGGCGTCGAGGTGCGGGTGGGCGATCCGGCGGCGGTCGATTTTTCGGCCGGCGATCTGTTCGGCGTTCTCGTCCAGTATCCGGCGACCGACGGCCGGGTGGTGGATTACGGGCCGCTGGTCGAGCAGGCTCACGCCGCGAACGTGCTGGTGGTGGTAGCCGCCGACCTGCTGGCGCTCACCCTCCTGCGGTCGCCGGGCGACTTCGGTGCCGACGTGGCGGTGGGCTCGGCCCAGCGCTTCGGCGTGCCGATGGGTTACGGCGGACCGCACGCGGCGTTCCTCGCTACCCGCGACGAGTACAAGCGCCAGCTTCCCGGCCGGGTGATCGGCGTCTCAAAAGACCGTCACGGCCGGGTGGCCTATCGCATGGCCATGCAGACCCGCGAGCAGCACATCCGCCGCGAGAAGGCCACCAGCAACATCTGCACGGCGCAGGTGCTGCTGGCAATCATGGCGGGGATGTACGCCGTCTATCACGGCCCCGAAGGGCTGCGGGCTATCGCGCGCCGGGTGCACGCGCTGGCGGCGACTTTGGCGGCGGGGCTTCGCCGCTTGGGGTTTGGGCTTCCCCCGGAACCATTTTTCGACACGGTGAGGGTGGATCTCGGCTCGCGATCGGCCGACGAGCTGCTGGCCGCCGCCCGCGAGCGGGGAATCAACCTGCGGCGTTTGAACGATCACGCGGTGGGCGTAGCGCTCGACGAAGCGGCGACCTCTGCCGATGTGGAAGAGCTACTGGCGATCTTCGCTGGAACCTCTAGCAGCGGCGGCGCGCCCGCGACCGTCGATCTTGCGCTTCCGGCGCCTCACGCCCGCACTTCGGCGTACCTCACGCATCCGGTCTTCAACAGCTTCCACACCGAGCACGAGATGCTGCGTTACATCAAGCGTCTGGAGGCCCGGGATCTTTCCATGGCCACCTCCATGATCTCCCTCGGCTCGTGCACGATGAAGCTCAACGCCACCTCCGAGATGGTGCCGGTGACCTGGCCGGAGCTCGGGGCCCTGCATCCGTTCGCGCCGTTGGATCAGACCCACGGCTACCAGGAGCTGTTTCGCACCCTGGAGGCGTGGCTCTGCGAGATCACCGGCTTCGCGGCCTGCTCGCTGCAGCCCAACGCCGGCTCGCAGGGCGAGTACACGGGGCTGATGGTCATCCGCGCCCACAACAGAGCGCGGGGCGATGGGCACCGGGACATCTGCCTGATCCCCGTCTCGGCGCACGGTACCAATCCGGCGTCGGCGGTGATGGCCGGCTTCAAGGTCGTGGTGGTGGCCTGCGACGAGGGCGGCAACGTCGACCTTGGGGACCTGAAGGCCAAAGCGGAGCAGCACGCCGATCGTTTGGCTGCCCTGATGGTGACCTACCCGTCGACCCACGGCGTGTTCGAGGAGGGAATCCGCGAGATCTGCGGCATCGTCCACGAGCACGGCGGCCAGGTCTACATGGACGGCGCCAACATGAACGCCCAGGTGGGGCTCTGCCGGCCGGGCGACTTCGGCGCCGACGTTTGCCACCTGAACCTCCACAAGACCTTCTGCATCCCCCACGGCGGCGGCGGTCCGGGCATGGGGCCGATCTGCGTCGCCCCGCATCTCGCGCCATACCTGCCGGGGCATCCGGTGATCCACACCGGCGGCAGTGAGGCGATCGGTCCGGTGTCGGCTGCCCCCTGGGGCTCCGCCAGCATCCTCGTCATCTCCTGGGTCTACATCGCCCTGATGGGAGGCCGCGGTCTCACGGCGGCCACCGAGATGGCGATCCTCAACGCCAACTACATGGCGGCCCGCCTCTCGAAGCACTATCCGGTGCTGTACTCCGGCAAGCACGGGCGGGTGGCACACGAGTTCATCCTCGACCTGCGGCCGTTCAAGACCACCGCCGGTGTCGAGGCAGAGGACGTGGCCAAGCGCCTCATGGATTACAGCTTCCACGCGCCGACGATGTCGTTCCCGGTGGCCGGGACGCTGATGATCGAGCCCACGGAGAGCGAGTCGAAGGCGGAGCTGGACCGCTTCTGCGACGCGATGATCCGCATCCGCGAGGAGATCCGGGCCATCGAGGAGGGCCGGGTGGAGCGCCAGGGTAACGTGCTCAAGAACGCTCCGCACACGGCGGACGACCTCATGGCCGCCGAGTGGAACCGGCCGTACACCCGCGAGCAGGCAGCCTTCCCGGCGCCCTGGGTGCGGGAGCGGAAGTTCTGGCCCTACGTCGCCCGCATCGACAACGTCTGGGGCGACCGCAACCTGATGTGCTCCTGCCCGCCGGTAGAGAGCTATGGCTGAAGCGGCAGGCCGGTGCCTTCCCCGGTGACATCGGAGCCGTCCACCGACTGGAGCCGCTTCGAGGTGATCCTTCTCGGGCTGTTCCTGGCCTGCTGGCTGCTGAGCCTCCTCTCGTTCACCCACATCCTCTCGCTGGCGGGGAGTCTGCCGCTGGCGCTCTATCCCTATTACTCGGTGGCCGTGGCCCTGGGTTGGGCCTTCGGCATGCTCTACATGCAGCGCACCCGGGGTTTCAAGGATCCGCAGCTCCGCCGCCCCTTCCTCTTCATCTACTACCTGGGGCCACCGGCCATCCTGGTGCTGCTGCGCGCCATGGCGCCGGTCGCCTACCAGCGGGCGGCGCCGCTGGTGCCGCTTTGGGCGTTCGGGGTGTTCTCGATTCTTTTCCTGGTGCCGGTGACGATGAAGTTTTCGGGCGGAAAGAACACGGACTGACACGGACGAACTCGGACGAACACGAAGAGGCAAGCGTCTGTGTGGGTCCGTGTTCGTCCTGGATGCGCGTGCTAGCATCGAAGAGCCATGCCTTTGCTCGAAGCCATCCTCGCCGACCTTGCCACCCGCGGCTCGGTGCTGGTTGCCTACTCGGGCGGCGTCGATTCCGCCGTGGTGGCGGCGCTCGCCCTTCAGGCGGTGGGGGAGCGGGCTCTCGCGGTGACGGCGGCGGCGGAGACGCTGGCGGGGGCGGAGCTGGATCATGCGCGGCGGCTGGCGGCGGAGATCGGCATCCGCCACGAGGTGGTCACCTACAGCGAGCTCGACGATCCGGAGTTCGTCGCCAATCCCAGGCACCGGTGCTACGTCTGCCAGGGAATGCGAATGGGCACCATGGTTCGACTGGCGGCGGAGCGCGGGTACGCCGTGGTGTGCGACGGCACCAACGCTTCTGATCCTGGGCCCGACCGACCGGGGCTGCGGGCTGTCCAGGAGAGCGGCGTCTACTCTCCGCTTCTGGCTCACGGGGTCGATAAGGCGGCCACTCGGGAGATCGCCCGCGAGCTGGGGCTTTCGGCGTGGGACCGCCCGGCCAACGCCTGCCTCTCCTCCCGCATCCCTCACGGACAGCTCGTCACCTTGGGGAAGCTGCGGCGCATTGAGGATGCCGAGCAGATGCTGACGGGCGCAGGTTTTCGGGTCGTCCGCGTGCGTCACGACCGGGGGGCCGCTCGCGTCGAGGTGTCGCCCGACGAAGTGGCTCGCTTGGCGGCGATGTGGGGCGACGTCGAGCCTCGGCTCCAGGCCCTTGGTTTCGATCAGGTGGCGTTCGATCCTCTGGGATACCGCCGAGGCGGCGCGGACCTGGCAGTCTCAGCGCGATGAATCCCGCACATCTCCAGCAACTTCTGGAGGCCGTGGCCGCTGGCGAGGTCTCTCCTGAGGCGGCGCTCAAGGATCTCGCCGAGCTTCCCTACGCCGATCTCGGGTTCGCCAAGCTGGATCTTCACCGCGAGCTGCGCAACGGCTTGCCCGAGGCGATCTACGCCGAAGGGAAGCGAACGGCGGATCTGAAGGCCATCGTCGAGAGGATGCTGCGGGCCCACGGCCGCGTTCTTCTCACCCGGGTGAGCTCCGAGGTTGCCGCGGCGCTGCTCGCCGAACATCCTGAAGGGATCTTCCACGAGCGGGCGCGGGTCCTCGCCTGCGGCGGCCCGCCCGTTCCCCTGCCCGGCCACATCGCCGTGTTGGCTGCAGGCACTTCCGATCTGGGCGTGGCGGAGGAGGCGGCGGTCTGCGCCGCCTGGTTCGGCCACCAGGTGGAGCGGTGCTACGACGTGGGCGTCGCCGGTCTTCACCGGCTGCTCGGCAATCTCGAAGCCATCCGCAAGGCGGACGTGGTGGTGGCGGTCGCCGGCATGGATGGCGCCCTGCCCACAGTGGTGGCGAGCCTGGTGCCGGCGCCCGTGGTGGCAGTTCCAACCAGCGTCGGCTACGGCGCGAGCTTCGGCGGTTTGGCAGCCCTTCTCACCATGCTCAACGGCTGCGCTCCCGGAGTCGGCGTGGTCAACATCGACAACGGCTATGGAGCGGCCGTGCTGGCCAGCCGCGTTGCCCGCGTCAGCCGCCGTTCCACCAGCATGGCGTCGCCGTAGGAGTAGAAGCGGTATCCCTCCTGGATCGCTTCCTCGTAGGCGGCCAGGATTCTCTCCCTGCCGGCGAAGGCTGAGACCAGCATCAGGAGCGTGGAGCGTGGAAGGTGAAAGTTGGTGAGCAGGGCGTCCACCACCTGGAATTGGAATCCCGGAGTGATGAAGATCTCCGTCGAGCCGGTGCCGGCAAGCACTTCACCGCCACCCGCAATCGCCGCCGACTCCAGGGTCCGTACCACGGTCGTCCCCACGGCCACGATGCGTCCTTCTCGCTCGCGGGCCTGGCGGATCGCCGCGGCGGCCTCCTCGCCGATCACGTAGCGTTCGCTCTCCATGCGGTGGTCTTCGACCTGCTCCGCCTTCACCGGCTTGAAGGTGCCGATTCCCACGTGCAGCGTCACCCGGGCGATCTCGATTCCGGCGGCGGCGATCTCTTCCAGCAGACCTTCCGTGAAGTGGAGCCCGGCCGTCGGCGCGGCCACGGCTCCGGGGCTGCGGGCGTAGACGGTCTGATAGCGCTCGCGGTCCGCCGCCGTGTCCGGCCGGCGGATGTAGGGCGGCAGGGGGACGTGTCCCAACCGCTCCAGGTGAGGCTCGACGGGCTCGGAAAAGCGCAGAAGGTGGCGGCCGTCCTCTCGCTTGAGGATCACCTCGGCGGTGAGGTCTTCGTCCACTTCAATCACGGTCCCCGCCTTGGCCCGCCGACCCGGCTTCACCAGGGCGTCCCACTCGCGTTCGGAGAGGCGCTCGACGAGCAACAGCTCCATCCTGCCGGTCCAGCCGGCGCGGCGCCCGAAGAGTCGGGCGGGGATCACCCGGGTGTCGTTGAGCGCCAGCAGGTCGCCGGGATGCAGCAGGCGAGGAAGGTCCCGCACGTGGGCGTGCCGGTTCACTCCCTCGCGGTCGAGAACCAATAGGCGGCTCTCGCCGCGCGGGGCCGCCTGCTGGGCGATGCTCGCCGCCGGCAGCTCGTAGTCGAATTCGCTGGTCAGCACAGCGCCGAGTCAGACGATGGTGACCTGGCGCGGCACGCCGTCCGACAGGTTTTGGGGATCAATCACAAGCGCGGCAGTGTAGCAGCCCTTGGATCGAAGGTGTCCTGCAGCCCGTCGGCCAGCAGGTTGAAGGCGAGGATCGTCAGGGCCAGCGCGGCGCCCGGGAAGGTCGCCACCCACCACGCCTGAAGGAGGACTTCCTGGCCCTCGGCGATCATGTTCCCCCAACTGGGAATGGGCGGCTGGAGCCCCAGGCCGAGGAAGGAAAGGGACGCCTCCAGGAGAATGATGTCGGCGATCTGGAGCGTCGCCCTGATGACCGCGGGCGTGTAGGCGTTGGGCAGCAGGTGGCGCCAGAGGATGGCGAAGGGAGACTGTCCCAGGGCACGGGCGGCGAGGACGAACTCCCGGTTCTGGAGGCTGAGGATCTCCGCCCGGATGAGCCGGCTGATCGTCGTCCAGCTCGTGAGCCCGAGGGTCATCACGATCAGCACGGGGCCGGGCCGGAGAAAGGCCGCGATCGCCATCATCAGGAACAGGTAGGGGAAGGCCATCAAGGCGTCTACCGCCCGCATGATGAGGCCGTCGGCGAGCCGGCCGCACGTGGCGGCGGCGGAGCCCACGATCACGCCCAGGGTGAGAGCCATCGCCACGGAGAGCAATCCCACGGCCAGCGAGACCCGCGTGCCGAAGATCATTCGGGAGGCGAGATCGCGGCCGAATTTGTCACTGCCCAGCAGGAAGACCCGGCGGTCGGCGACCCCGCCGGCGGTGAGGTTGGTCACCTCGCCGCTGGCCAGGGTCTCGACGATCCCCAGGCGCTCGATCTCCAGCCCTTCCGCCGTGCGCCGCACCCGGTCCGCCAATCGCCAGCCGCCGCCGGCGAGGTGGACGGCCGCCAGCACCGTCCCAGGCGGGCGGTAGAGGCCGGCCGGCGGATCGAGCTGCTCCGCCGGGTCGTACGGCGCGAGCAGGGGCGCCGCCAGGGCGGCCGCCACGAGCAGGCCTGCTAGGGTGCCGCCCCAGAGCAGGGTGGGAGCCGGCCGCCTCTTATTCATGGAGATCTTCATGGAGACCTTCATTGCGCCTGGAGTCGCACAGTCGGGTCCAGCCAGGCGTGGAGGAGATCCGCCGCCAGGTTGCCGAGAATCACCAAGGTGGCGCTGAAGGTGGTGGAGCCGAGGATCACGGGGTAGTCGCGGGTCAGGATGGCATTGAAGGTGAGGAGGCCGAGACCGGGCCAGGAGAAGACGACCTCGATGAGCAGGGCGCCCGAAAGCGTGAGGGGCAGCGTCACGGCGAAAACCTGGACGATGGGCACGGCGGCGTTGCGCAGGGCGTGGACCCAGAGCACGCGGCGCTCGGAAAGCCCCTTGGCCCGGGCCGTGCGGATGTAGTCCTGGCTCAGCACTTCGATCATGCGGGAGCGGACGTAGCGGGCTGTGCCGCCACCGACGCCAAGGCCCATCACCAGGGCGGGCAGCAGGAGATGGCGGGCGACGTCCAGGAAACGGCCGGTGGGACCGAGAGTGTCGTAGTCCACCGAGACCATGTGGCTCGACGGCAGCACCGGCCAGACGTAGGCGAAGAGGAGGACGGCCATCAGGCTCAGCCAGAAGATCGGCAGCGAGTAGAAGAGCAGGCCGCCGATGCGGATGGCGTGATCGAGCCCCGAGCCGGGCCGCCGTGCGGCGGCGATGCCCAGGAGGAGCGCGAGCGTGTACTCCACGGCCAAGCCGGCCACCGCCAGGAGGGTGGTGGCCGGCAGGGCGTCGAGCAGGGCCGCCGACACCGGCCTCTGCTGCGACAACGAGGTGCCCCAGTCGAAGTGCAGGAGCACCGACGAGACCCAGTCGAGATACTGTGCGCTCAGGGGACGGTCGAGGCCGTAGAGCTCGTGCAGGTGGTGGCGCTGGGTCGCCGTCAGCCGCGAGCTTTCGCCGAAATTGGTGGGATCGCCCGGCACGTGGCGGACGAGAAAAAACAGCAGACTGACGACCAGGACCAGGAGCAGGAGCGAAGCGGCGAGACGCCGCAGGAGGAAGCCGGCCAAGGGAAAAGGCTCAGGGCTTCGGCTCGACCCACCACTCCTTGAGGTTGAAGAACGAGAAGGCGAGGGTGGGCCGGACGTCCTTCACCCGTTTGTTGACGGCGGTCAGCCGTTGCGACTCCCAGAGAAAGGTCACCGGTTGGTCGCGGTGGACGAGCTGCTGGATCTGCTTGAGATAAGGCAGCTCCGCCTTCACGTCCGGCTGGCTCTCCGCGGTCTCGAGCAGGCGGTCCATCTCCGGCTTGCGATAGCGGGTGTAGTTGGCGCCCTCGCCGACGGATTTGCTGTGGAAGTTGCCCGTCATGTCGAGGCTGGTGTCCATGGTGAAGCCGATGATCGCCGCCGCGAACTTGCCGTCGACGGTCTGGCTCGCCAGGGTGTTGAACTCGACCTGCCGAGGCACGGCCTGGACGCCGATCTTCTTGAGCTGGTCCTGGATCATCACCGCGGCGTCGGCCCGGAGCTGATTGCCGGAGTTGGTGATCAGCTCGAAGGTGAAGGGCTTTCCTCCCTTGTCGAGGACGCCGTCGCCGTCCGTGTCCTTCCAACCTTTGGCGGCGAGGATCCGCCGCGCCTCATCCCGATCGTAGGGCAAGGGCTTGATCGAGCTGTCGTGGGCCCAGACCATGGACAGGACGGGAGAGTCGGCCACCCGGCCATAGGGGCCGAGCAAGGTTTCCACGATCGTCTTGCGGTCGATTCCGAGGGTGAGGGCGCGGCGCACCTCGGGGTCCTGGAACAACGGGTTGTCGTTGTTCCAGCCCACGGCGACATAGATGTTGAACCAGTAGGCGATGAGCTGGATCTGGGGCGACGCCTGCACCCGCTTCACGTCGCCGACGGCGAGCTGGGGCAGGAAGTCGAGCTCGCCGTTCAACATCTGGGCGACGCCTATCGCCTGGCTGGGTATCATGCGCATCACCACCCTGTCGAGGCGGGGAAGGCCCTTCTCGTAGTAGAGCTCGTTGCGCTGCAGAACCACCTGCTGCTGCGGCTGCCAGGAGCCGATGGTGAACGGTCCGTCGACCACCAGGTGCTGCTTGAACCAGTCGCCGCTCTTGCGCCATTGGGAGAAGGGGAGCTTCTCCCAGGCGTGCTTGGGCAGGATGACCCCTTCGTTGGCGTCGAGGAGCTGCTTGGCGTAGACGCGGGAGAAGTGGAATCGCACGGTGTGCGGATCCACCGCCTCGACGTCGGTGATCGACTTCTTGGCTTCGGCCTCCTCCCAGACCACCTCCGGGCTGACCTGGGCCTGCCAGGTCCAGCGCACGTCGTCGGCCGTCACCGGCACGCCGTCGCTCCACAGCACGTCGTCCCGCAGATGGAAGGTGAGCGTCTTGTGATCGTCCGACCAATCGTAGGAGCGGGCGAGCTGGGGCGTGAAGGTCGGCGGGTGTTTATCGAAGTCCGGCTGCTCCTCGACGAGATGGAGGAAGATGCGGAACAGCATCTCGCTGGTGGGCTGGCTGGCCGGGATGATGAGCTGGTTGACGCCGCCCGGCTCGTTCGGCCAGCCGGTGACCACGGTGCCGCCATGGTGGGCGGCGCCCGGCGCCGATTCACCCGCGGCCGGCTCGCGCCGGCAGCCGGCGGCGAGAACCATCGCTGCGGCGAGCGCGACGGCCAGCCGTCGATTCATTCGAGGCCAGCGCAGCCGGGTGGCGAAAGTGATTCTTCTCATCAGAGCGCGGCCATCGTACCCGAGGGAAGGGCGGGCGGACAAGGGGCTGGGTGCTATCCTGCTCTGGTATGGAAAACGTGGCGAGATCGACGTTCTCGCGCCGGCTGCTGATCGCCTCCGTCGTCTTCGGGCTCTTCGTCCTCTTCGACATCGCCCTCTTCGGCTGGTTGATCTTTCGCTCTCTCTCGCAGCGCGAGGTGGAGCGGGTGCTGCTCGAGACCCGGGCGCAGGCCCAAACCCTGGCGAGCCAGATCGCCCACCGGGCGGCCAGCGAGGGCAAGGACCTCTATACGGCGGTGGCGGTGGAGAAGGATACCCAGACCTTCATCGACCAGATGCTGACCCAGCGCGACATCGTCAGCACGCTGGAGATCCACGACAAGAACGGCAATCTGGTCTTCCAGGGGCGCCGGGAGGCCCGCGTCCCGACCGAGCCGCAGCCGGGGCGCTCGCCCTCCGTGGCGCCGCCGCCCGTGGGGCCGGCGGAGCTCCAGCAGGGTCTCTCGCAGCCGCGGGTGGAGCAGACGGTGCGGACGACGGAGCTCCAGGTGCCCGACATCCAGGTGCCGATCGGCGACTACGGCTCGCTGCAGATCGGCATCAGCGCCGGGCAGCTCCAGAAGCGCATCGAGGTGCTGCGCCACGAGCTGATCCACCAGGCGGAGCTGATCGGCGTCGCCACCTTCGCGGGGCTGGTGGCGGCCTTCGTCGCCGTCTGGCTGCTGCTGCGGCGGTCGCAGCGGCTGGAGCAGCACGCCGCCGAGGCCGCGCGCCTGGCCTACATCGGCACCCTGGCTTCGGGCCTGGCGCACGAGATCCGCAATCCGCTCAACTCCCTCAACCTCAACATGCAGATGCTGGAGGAGGAGATCGGCGAAGGGGGCTCGGCGCATTCGGCGCCCACGGGCAAGCGGCTGCTGTCGATCACCCGCTCGGAGATCAGCCGCCTGGAGCGTCTGGTGACCGACTTCCTGGCCTACGCCAAACCGCGCCCCCTGGAGCTGGAGGAGATGCCGGCCGTGCGACTGCTGGACCGGCTGCGGGAGGTCCTGGCCGGCGAGATTCAGAAGCGCCGGGCGCAGATCGAGGTCGAGGATCGCAGCGCCGGAGCCCGCGTCAAGGTGGACCCGGCGCAGATCAACCAGCTCCTGCTCAATCTCGCGCAAAACGCCTTCTCCGCCGCCGAGGAGGCGGGCCGGGCTCCCACGCTCAAGCTCACGGCCTACCGTCAAGGCCCCACGGTCTGCCTGGAGATGGCGGACAACGGCGCCGGCATGACCAGCGAGGAGCAGGCGCGGATCTTCGACCTCTTCTACTCCAACCGCAAGGGAGGCACCGGCCTCGGCCTCGCCATCGTCGACCGCATCGTCCGCGCCCACGGCGGGCGCATCGGCGTCCGCTCGGTCAAGGGTGTGGGCACCTCGATCATCGTCGAGCTTCCCGCCACGGTCTCGCCCGAGCCCCACCGCGCCGCCGTCGAGGCGCCCGCTTGATGATCTGACCTGAAAAGGAAAAGCCCCGCTGGGCGGGGCTTCAAACTGAAGCAACGGGCGTGGATAGCCCGGCTCAGCTCGAATCAGCTGATGGCGATCTTCCGCGGCTTGGACTGCTCCGCCTTCGGCACGGTGATGGTGAGCACGCCGTTCTCGAAGGCAGCCTGCACGCCCTCCGTGTTCACCTGGAGCGGCAAGGCGAAGGAGCGCGCGAAGGAGCCATAGGTGCGCTCGATCCGCTGGTAGTTCTCCCGCTTCGTGTCCTTCTCCAGCTTGCGCTCGCCCGACAGCCGCAGCACGTTGTTCTCCAGGGTGATCTGGATGTCGTCCCGGGTCAAACCCGGCAGCTCGGCGAGGAGCCGGTAGGAGTCCTCGGTCTCCTGGATGTCGACCGCCGGCAGCCAGCCCCGGCTGGCGACGTCCTCCGTCGGCTGCTCGCCGAAGAAGGTCTCGAACAGGCGCGACAGCGGCTCGCGGTTGACGTAAGGCATCCCGGGATTCCAGCGAGTGATGGTGTTCAACATGGCAATGTCCTCCTTGAAGGTCTTGGGATCGACGGGGGCATTTCCGTCCCCGTCTATCGATAATGATAGGCAGGCGCTAAGATCTTGTCAAGTCCCTATCGACAAGATCTTAGTTTAAAAATAGTAGATTCATGATGCAGGGATCGCCCGCAGCTCCGCGAGAGCCAAAATCTTAGTGCAGTACAGTCACTCGCCGGTCATCTCGTCGATCTCGTCCGCCTGCGCGAACTGCTCCGGATCGTCGTTGCCGCAGACCTGGCAGAGAATCTCGGTGATCTTGCCGTCCTCCCATTCGAAGGTGTAGCAGGGGGCCTCGCACTCGAGGCAGATTAGGTATTCCGGGCTGGCCATGGTTGCCTCCGTGGGGAAAAAGGGGGTTCTCGAGGATTCTACGATCCTCGGCGCCGGGGCGGAGCCGTCGCTCCAATCCATTGACCGAAATCGGGGCCTGTGGTAGTTTCCGCCGTCCACGCGTGTGTGGCGACTTGTGGGAGCACATCCAATGTATGCAGTGATCGAAAGTGGTGGCAAGCAGTACCGTGTGTCTCCCGGCGACCTGGACGATGTCGAGCTTCTCGCCGGTACGGAGGCGGGGAAGCCGGTACGCTTCGACCGCGTTCTGGCGGTGGTTGGGGGCGACAACGGTCCCCATCTCGGCGCTGATGCTCTCGCGGGCGCCGCGGTGACCGCTTCCCTGGTAGGTGAGGTTCTGGGCCCGAAGATCCGGGTGTTCAAGACGAAGAGGCGCTCGACGTTCCGCCGGACCACCGGCCACCGGCAGCATCTGCACCGGGTCCGTATCGACGAGATCCAGTTGCCGTCCTCCCGCTAGGGGAGGTACCCGGCAGGAGGTTTCCAGCTCATGGCACATAAAAAAGGACAGGGCTCCAGCCGTAACGGCCGCGACTCCAACTCCCAGCACCTGGGCGTGAAGGCGTTCGGCGGCGAGACGGTCACCGGGGGCACGATCATCGTCCGCCAGCGCGGCACGAAGTTCAACCCCGGCCAGAACGTCGGCTTGGGCAAGGACGATACGCTCTTCGCCAAGATCGACGGCGTCGTCAAGTTCCAAGACCGGGGACGGCGAGGGAAGTTCGTCCACATCCTGACGCCTGCCGCTCCGGCGGCTGCCGCCGAGTAGGCCGGATCAAATCCGGAGGCCAGGTGATCTACCCGGCCTCCCCCCGTGCTCCCTCAAAAACCGACCTTGATCTTCCTCGACGAAGCCGCCATCCACGTCCAGGCCGGGCGTGGCGGCAACGGCTGCATGGCCTTCCGCAGGGAGAAGTACGTCCCGCGGGGCGGTCCGTCGGGCGGCGACGGCGGCGACGGCGGCTCCGTGGAGCTGGTGGGGCGCACCAACCGCAACACCCTCTATCACCTGCGTTTCGCTTCAATCTATGCCGCCGAGCGCGGCCGTCACGGCGAGGGCTCGAACATGAAGGGCCGGTCCGGCGACGATCTCGAGATCGCGGTGCCCCTTGGAACGGTGGTTTACGACGCCGAGAGCGGCGAGCGCCTGGGCGAGGTCCTGGCCGACGGCGAGCGCCTGCGCATCGCAAGGGGCGGCCATGGGGGTCGGGGCAATGCCCGCTTCGCCACTCCCACCAACCAGGCGCCCCGCCGCGCGGACCCCGGAGAGGAAGGCGAGGAGCGGCGCCTGCGGCTGGAGCTCAAGCTGCTGGCTGACGCCGGGGTCATCGGCCTGCCCAACGCCGGCAAGTCGACGCTGATCAGCGTCGTCTCCGCGGCCCGGCCGAAGATCGCCGACTATCCGTTCACCACCCTCGTGCCGCAGCTCGGCGTGGTGGCCGAGGGTCCCTACTCGGAGACTTTCGTCATCGCCGACCTGCCGGGGCTCATCGCCGGCGCGGCGCAGGGCGCCGGTCTTGGCATCCAGTTCCTGCGCCACGTCGAGCGCTGCCGGGTGCTCCTCCACCTGGTGGATCTCTCGCAGCCCGAGAGCAGCGCCGCCGCCGATCTCGCGGTGGTGGAGCACGAGCTTGGCGCCTTCAATCCGGAGCTCATGTCGCGCCCGAGGCTGATCGTGGGGAGCAAGCTCGACGCCGCCATTCCTGAGCGGCAGCAGGAGCTGCGGCAAGCCGCGGCGGAGCGGGAGCTGCCTTATCTGGAGATCAGCGCCGCCACGCATGAAGGCATCGCTCCCCTGGTCGCGGAGCTGTCGCGGCGTCTGCGGCAGCCTGTCACGGTGTCCGCGACGGGCGGCTCGGCCAACGCGCCGGGGGCGTCATGAAGGTCGGCCTTTTTGGCGGCAGCTTTGACCCCATTCACCGCGGCCACATCGAGCCCGTGCGGGAGGCGCGCCGCCAGTTGGGTTTAGAGCGGGTGATTTACCTGCCCACGGCCACCCCGCCGCACAAACCGCGGCGAGCGCTGGCGCCGGCCCTGGCCAGGTTCGCGATGGTGGAGCTGGCGCTGCTCGACGAGGAAGGGCTCTTCGTCTCGGACCACGAGCTGACGCCGGACCGTCCCGCCTACACGGTCGAAACCCTGGAGCACTTCCGGCGGGAGATGCCGGAGGCTGAGCTCCACCTGATGATCGGCGGCGACTCCTTCGCCGATCTGCACCACTGGGTACGCTGGCCGGAGATTGCCGCGGCGGCCCGCCTGGTCGTTCTCGCCCGGCCCGGCTGGGACCTCGATTCGATTCCCCTGGACCCCGGAGTGGCCGCCCTGGCGCGGACCGACCGGGTCCTCGTGCTGCGGCAGCCGACGGTGGACGTGTCGTCCACCCGCTTGCGCGAGCAGCTGGCCACCGGCCTTCCACTTGCCGCCGGGACCGTCCCGGAGTTGGTGGTACGATACGTGCACAAATACGGTCTCTACCGATGAATCCAGAACCTATCTCTTCTGCCACCGCTGTCTCCGCCGCCATCCCCAATCCCGACACCGTGCAGCGCGTTCGCCACGCCGTTGCCGCCGCCGAGGACCGCAAGGCTGTGGATCTCAAAGTCCTGCACCTGCAACAGGTCAGCGACTTCACCGATTACTTCCTGATTTGCAGCGGCACCAACGAGCGCCAGGTGCAAGCCATCGCCGACGCCGTGGAAGAGCGCTTGCGGGCGAACAAGGTGCGGCCCCTGCACATCGAGGGCTACAACCGCGCCCAGTGGGTGCTGCTCGATTACGGCGACCTCGTGGTGCACGTCTTCCTGGAGGAGCCGCGGCGTTACTACGCCCTGGAGCGTCTCTGGGGCGACGCGCCGGACGTGACGGCCCACTTCGCGGGTGACCCCGAGTGACCGCGATCGAACGTGAGTAACCGCGAGTGACCGCGGCCTCTCCCTTCACCCTGTCCCGATTGCTGGAAGACTTCCCTGCCCTGGCTGACAGCCTGCGGGGAATCGAGCGCGCCGCGGCCACCGAGGCGCCGGTGCTGCTCCTGGGCGAAGCGGGTACCGGCCGCTCGACCGTGGCACGGGCACTTCACGGCGCCAGCCCGCGGGCCGCGGGCCCCTTGGTGGAAGTCGATCCGGGCTCGGTTCCCAGCACGCTCTTCGAAAGCGAGCTTTTCGGCTATCGCGTCGGCGCCTTCACCGGCGCCGACCGGGCGAGCGAGGGCCGGGTGGGACGCGCCGCGGGCGGCACGCTCGTCCTTGACCACGTGGAGGAGCTGCCCCTCGCTTCGCAGCCCAAGCTGCTGCGCTTGGTGGCGGAGCGGCGATACTCCCCGCTGGGAGGCGCGGAGACCGAAGCGGATGTTCGATTCATCGCCATCGGCTCCGAGGATCTGCCCCGGCGAGTGGCCCGCGAGACCTTCCGGCCGGACCTTTTCTACCGTCTCGAAGTGCTGGCTTTCCGTCTCCCGTCGCTGCGCGAGCGCCGGGCCGATCTGCCACGGCTCCTCGACGACCTTCTCGTCGATCTCGGGGAACGCTTCGGCGTAGGTGAGCTCAACCTGGCGCCCCAAGCCCGAGCCTGGATGCTCGACTATGCCTGGCCAGGCAATCTTCGACAGCTGCGCAACACCCTGGAGCGAGGCCTGATTCTCGCCGAAGGCGGGCCGATCGATCCTCCGGCCCCGGAGAGACCGCAGGAGGCTCGTCCCCGGCCTCTCCTGGAGGTGGAGAAGGAGCAGATCCGCAACGCGCTCGCCTACACCCGCGGTCATCAGGGCCGGGCGGCGGAGCTGCTGGGGATCAGCCGGAAGGCGCTTTGGGAGAAGCGGAAGCGGTATGGAATTCCTTGATTTTGGATTTGCGATTTTGGATTTTGGATTGGGGCTGGAGGATTAGGCGATCGAGTTGGGGTCGAGAACGCGAACCATGGGTACCGGGGGCAACTCGCCTTCCTTCGTTTCCAGCCAGGACTGCCAGATTCCGACCTGATCCAGCAGGCCTGTAATGTCCAGACCGCAGGCGATGGGCGCGTAGGGCTCCAGGCGAGCCCTTGCTTTGGCGAGGGTGCGGCCGGGGGCCTCCTGCCGCTTCAGGTCCAGGAACTGGTGAAGGGCGGCGGCGATCTGGATCAGGCCTTGAAAGAGATTCTTCGGCTCCGGCGTTGTGGAGCGCCAGATGTCCTCCCAGATCTCGTGGGAGTCGTAAAACCGTCCGCCGTTAAAAAGCTCGATTCCCTTCAGGAAGAGCTGCCTGCGCTCCTCGGGTGTCAGATTGGGGTGCAGCTCTCGGTGTCCGCCAGCCACGCCGCGAGTCTGTCAAACCCAATCCAAAATCCAAAATCGAAAATCCAAAATCAACTACGCGCCCAGCTCCGCCAGTCGCTCCGGCTCCGGCTCGGCCAGCGAGTCCAGCAGGTCCGCCGGCAGCGACAGGCCCGGGTGGACGTGCTTGCACAGCTCGCGCAAGCGGCGCAGCTCCACTTCCGACAGCTTGGCGAAGGCCTCGACGATGTTCGGGTCGAGCTGCTGGCCCGCCACTCGGTGCAGCTCGTTGACGGCCACCTGATAGGTGCGAGCCCGCCGGTAGGGGCGGTCCGAGGTGATGGCGTCGTACGTATCGACGACGGCGAAGATGCGGGCGGCGAGGGGAATCTCTCCTCCCGCGATGCCGCGGGGGTACCCTTTGCCGTCCCAGCGCTCGTGGTGGCTGTAGATGATGTCCAGCGCGGCGGGCTGGAGGAAGCTGACCTCGGCCAGCATGTCGAAACCCCAGGTGGGGTGTTGCTTCATGATGTGCCACTCCTCGACCGTGAGGGGGCCCATCTTGCGCAGGATCTCGTCCGGGACGACCATCTTGCCCACGTCGTGCAGGAGCGAGCCCCACTCGATGGCCTTCAGCTCGTCGCCGCGGATGCCCAGTGCCTTGGCGAGGGCGATGGCGTAGAGGGAGACGCGGAACGAGTGTCCGGTCGTCTCGTGGTCACGGGCGTCGGCGGCGGTGACCACCGCTCCCACCGCCTCCACATAGGAGCGCTCGCGGGCGCGCTGCGACTCTTCGAGGGAGATGGCGAGGGCGCGGAAAGTTTCCTCGATCAGCCGCACCTCGCTGCCGCCGCCGGCGGCCGGGAAGTCGCTCCGAAGCTGTCCCGCGCGGGCCATGGCCGACATCGTCTCCGCCAGCCGTCGCAGAGGTAGATTGATGCGCTGCACCACCCACCAAGCCGCGCCGGCGGCGAGGATTCCGGCCGAGAGGCCGATGAACAGGAGGTTCCAGCCGATCTGGCGGGTGAGCTCGGGATCGTTGGCGACCGACACCAGTTGGTATACCAGCAGGAGTGCAATACTCAGGACGGTCGTAGCAATGACAGCCGTGAACAGGGTGGACTTGGTGCGCAGATTCAAAACAGTGGACTCCATTCCCCAAGAAGCGCGTGGCCTGCGCTCCTTTGAAGAATCGCTTGCCTGCGAAATTGCACGGAGTATACGCCGAACGGGCACGGTAAGCGAGTTGTAGCTCGGTTCTGTCGAGTCAGGCGTGGCTGCAGCCCAAAGGGCGAGCACGGCAGCCGTGGGCTCGCCAGGAGCTTGCACTCCACATGCGGACGCGTCATGAGACCTCATTCACCTAAGTAGGTGCTTCGAACAGCTTTTTTCGAGTCCTTCCCCGGGAAACTCCCTGTTACGATCCCGTTCCATCATGACGTCCTCCTCAAGATTCGGGGCTTTTGCCGCGGTATTTGGCCTGTTATCCGGTCTCCCCCTCGCGGCTTTCCCCGCGCTCGCCGCGCCGAGCGCTCACGAGGTGGCGTCCGGTCTCGCATCGCTGGGGCCGCGGGCTGACCCGGCGGCGCGCCACCGGGCGGTGGATTACCTTCTCGCCGCCCTGCGCCGTGCCGGTCTTGCGTCCGTGCAGGCAGTGCCCGCTCAGGACGGCGGCCTCGTCAACGTCGAGGGCGTGGTGCCGGGGCAGACGGCTGATGAGATTGTCCTCTCCGCCCATTACGACTCCGTGCCCGGCAGCCCCGGAGCGGACGATGACGCCTCGGGGTGCGGCGTCGCCATCGCCGTGGCGGCCGACTTGCGCCGCACGCCCCTGCGGCACACCGTGCGGGTAATTCTCTTCGATGGCGAGGAAGTGGGCTTGCGGGGCAGCGAGAGGTGGCTCAAGGAAAGGGGACCGGAAGCGAGCCGCAAAATCCTGGCCGATCTCAATCTGGAGATGTTGGGTTGGAGCGGCAGCGCCGGACCGATCATCCATGTCTTTCCGGTGCGGACCGGATCGGCCGAGCGGAGGAATCGGATGATGCCTCCGGGCTGGCTGGTGCACGCCGTCGAGCGCGCCGGCGACGCCGTCGGTTGGTCCTACACTCTCGCCGATCACCGATTGTCCTTGCCGGCCCAGCTCCTCCTTCGCTCCGTCGACGTTCGCCTGGGGAGTGACAGCGACTCCTTCCTGCGGCACGGCATCCCCGCCTTGACCGTGTCGGACAGCTCGCTGCTCAGGCTCGATCCCGCTTATCACCGGCCGGCCGACGTCGCGGCCCGTCTCGACGCCCGCCGCTTGGATTCCTGGACCCAGGCGACGGCGGCGGCCGTGCGGCGCTTGGATACTCTGGCCGGCCGGCCCCTCTTCGAGGACCAATACCTGGATTTCTTTGGGCACGTCTGGCTGCGGCGCGACCTGATCTGGATCGGCTTCCTGCTCTGGATGTTGCTGGTCCTCCGCGGCCGGCCGGGCCGCTGGCGGGGGGCCACGGCCGACGAGCGCCAGCGGCAGATGCGGACATACCTGCCGGGCTTTCTCTTTCGCGGCTTGCTGGTGCTGGCAATCTTCCTGGCGCCGGTCTTCGCCGTTCTGCTGTGGCCAGCCGCTCTTCTCGCCCTGACGCCGCCGCGTAGTTGGGGCTGGAAAGCGCTATGGATTCTCCTCGGCTGCCTTCCTTTACTTGTCCTCTTAGCTACAGTGGGCGTCGCCATATCCCATGAGCTCGTTCAGACGTCTCAGGGTTTCCAGGGTGGAGCGCTGGCCGAGGTGCTGATTCCCGCGGCCCTGGCGGCCTACGCAGCTTTGGTCGGCTTTAGGCGAGACCCATCTCTTCAAGAGAGTGGGCCGAGAGAACCCGTTCCGCAAGCTCGGTCAGCCGATCCAGCGAAGTGATTGTCTCCACCCGCCGCCGGACGTTTTCCGGGAGGGGTCCGAAGCGCTTGCCAAGGAGGTGCAAGAGAAGCTGACGGGCTCCACCCTGCATGCCCTCGGTTCGCCCTTCCTCCCGACCCTTCGCCTGTTGCGTCTCCGACCAAGTCATTGCCACGGCTCGTACCTCCCTGTTCTCTCTTCGGGAGCGAAGCGCATCGAACTCCGCGACCTCCCGAGGGTCCAATTGTAAGTAGTTTTCGACGCAGTCGACAAGTAGAAACGGATCGACCCGTCCTTTCAGCTCGGCGATCCGGCGCAGGCAGGCCATCTTCAGCTCGGCGCGGCTCCAGGAACCGGGTTCCATCAAGGCTGCGAAGGCCCAGGCCAGAGGCTCGGGCCGGGAGAGGTAGTCCGTGGCGCGGCAGCCTGCAAGGCCGAAAGAGATATACCGGGGCTCCGGGAAGTCGGGGCCGAGATCACTCTGTCGAGTCTCCAGGCAGACGCCTGGCCGGCCGCGCTTCAGGTAGACCACGATCGTCAGAACCGGCGTGTCGTACCGGGCCTGGATCTGGTTGCGGTACCGCCAGAGGCGTTCTTGCATCTTTGGGCTCGCCCGGGCTTCGATCTCGACATGGATCAGAAGCGGCCGATTGGCAGTGGTTCGGACGCGGACAAGCAGGTCGAGCTCGCGCCGGTGGCCGTGGGGACCTCCGGCGAAAAGCTCCTTGTCCAGGAGCTCGGTTGAGGTCAAGTCCATCCGTTCCAGAGCCTGCGGTGCGACCAGACGCAGGAAGTCCTCGAGAAAAGTGCGCAGCAGCAGCTTGAAGATCTTGTCGTGTTGGGTGGCCATTGGCGATCCCGGTCCGAGATCGCCGTCCATCGGCGCTCTCCCTCCATCTGATAAAGACGGAAAAAAGAGCGCCAATCTTGCAACCCCCCGCCGGGCATGGGTTTGCGAGGGGGGTTTCGAGCTATTCAAGAGGTGACTGAAACGTCTCAGCCCCTGGCCAGCTCCTTGAACGTCGCCACCGCGTGGTCCAACTCCGCCGCCGTGTTGTAGAAGTGGGGCGACAGGCGGATGCCTGCCCGCGGCCTGTAGTCGCACATGATTTCGCGGTCGATCAGCTCGTGGCAGAGGCGCTCGGCTTCGGGGTGCCAGATGGAGACGGTGCCGCCGCGCTGCTTGGGGTCGCGGGGAGTGCGCAGCTCGAAGCCGGCCTCGGTGGCGGCGTCCATCAGGTGCTGGGTGAGAGCGAGGGAACGCTCTCGGATCTTCTTAGAGCCGACGCCGGCTACGATCCTGTAACCCGCGCGGCAGGAGTAGAGGGCGGGGATGTTCGGCGTGCCATTGAGGAAGCGCCAAGCGGGCTCAGGGCGGAGACGGATTGGTCCCGGCCGGAAGGCGAACGGCTCCTCGTCCGCCATCCAGCCGATGAAGGAGGGCTTCAGTGTGTCCGCGATCTCTGGATTCACCCAGAGGTAGCCGGCGCCAGGACCGCCGCAGAGCCACTTGACCGAGCCGCCTATGGCCGCGTGCACCCCCCAGGCCTCGAGTTCCAGCGGCACGGCGCCCGTCGATTGATAAACGTCCAACAGCAGGATCGCTCCCACCTCGCGGCAGCGGCGGGCGATGGCCTCGGCGTCCTGTACGAAGGCACTACGGAAGAGAGTGTGAGAGACGGGCACCAGGCGCGTCCGCTCGTCGATAGCGGCCAGCAGCCGCTCGGTGGGGACGCCGATGCCGTCGTCGGATGGGACGGTCACGACCTCCGCTCCCTTCTTCCTCTCCCCTTCCATCAGATACATGACGTTGGGGAAGTTCAGCGCGGTGTAGACGATGCGGTTGCGGTCCGCCGGATAGTCGATCGAGGAAAGGAAGATAGAGGCTGCCACGGCGACGTTCTGGTGCATGGAGACGGCGCCGGGCTTTACCCCCAGGAGTGGACACAGCAGGTCGCCGGTCTCGGCTGCCATTTCCCACCAGCCTTCGCTCCAGGCCCTCACGCCCCGTGTTCCCCATTCACGTTCGAAGATGGCGAGCTCGTCGTGGACGCCGCGCGGCATCGCCCCGAGCGAATTGTTGATGAGATAGGTCGTGTGCTCCAGGATGGGAAACTCGGCGCGTAGCGCGAGCAGATCCTCGTGGGGAGCGGTCGTCGTGGTTTTTTCGGTCATGGTGGTCATATTCTCACCGTCCCTTCCATTCGGCCGGCCGCTTCTCCAGGAAGGCCTTGACGCCCTCCTCCTTGTCGGCGGAGGAGAAGCAGAGGCAGAAAAGGTCGCGCTCGTAGGTGATGCCGTCCTCGACGGACAGCTTTTCGCTGGCGCGAAGCGCCTCTTTGGCCACCTTGAGGGTCAGCGGGCTCTTGCTCGCGATCTTGTTGGCTAGCTCCAGGGTCTTCGCCCGCAGCTCTTCGGGCGCGACGACGATCTCCACCAGTCCGATCTCCTTTGCCTCGGCGGCGCCGATCATGTCGCCGGTGAGGATCAGCCGCATGGCATTGCCGATGCCCACCAGGCGCGGCAGGCGCTGCGTGCCGCCGCCGCCCGGGATCAGCCCGAGATTGATCTCCGGCTGGCCGAAGCGAGCCTTTTCGGAGGCGATCCGGATGTCGCACGACATCGCCAGCTCGCATCCGCCACCCAGGCAGAAGCCGTTGATCATGGCGATGACCGGCTTGGGAAAGCTCGACATGATGTCGAAGACGCGCGGGCTGCGCATGGCGTGCCGCTGGTCGAAAGGCGTGCGGCCGGCGAACTCGCCGATGTCCGCACCGGCGATGAACGACTTCTCGCCGGCGCCGGTGATCACCACGACTCCCACCGCGTCGTCGTGCTCGATGCCGGCGAGGATCTCCAGCATCTCGTCGCGCACCTGCTGGTTGAGGGCGTTCAGCTTGTCGGGCCGGTTGATGGTCAGGATGGCGACGCGGCCTTCGCGTTTCACCAGAATGGTTTCGGGCATTGAGATCTCTCCTCTCCTCCAAGTGCGAGCCGAGCGGCAGTCAGGGACGGGGAACGGTCCCGAGCTCGGAATCCAGGCTCGGGATCATACCGGAGGAGGACCAGAGATTCGCGGCCTCCTCCGGAGGAGGGGCGGCGTTCGCCCCGAGAGGGAACGGCATTCCTCTATGGCTGGCAGGGCTGGGGCGGCGCCGCGTTCGGATTGCGGCCCACCCGGCGGTCCATCCAGTTGAGCAGGGTGACGAAGGCGAGTGGCGCCTGGAAGTGGAGATTCAGATCATGTCCGGCGAACGGGATGGCTCGGGTCTCCAGGCAGGTATCCGGCGCGAAGAAGCCCGACTCGGCGCTGAGGCTGCCGGACGCCGAGCAGGTCGGCTCGCTGCAGAACGCCAGATCGAAGTCTCCAACCGCGAGGAGCACTGGAACGTGGATCCCTGTCGACAGGCTCAAGGCCGGAACCGCGGTGTTGAGCTCGGCCAGGGTGACGGTTTCCTTGTTCTGCTCGTCGACCGCCAGGACGTGGGGATCGAAAAACGGTGCGTGGTAGAAAATCCCGCGGGTCCCCGGGATGGTAGTGAAATAGTTGTTCGGAAGGTTCTTCCCCGCGAAGCGCGGGTCGAGGTTCGCCGGATAGAAGGACACGTCGCCCAGGTGCGAGGTCACCGTGTGCGACACGCCGGTCAAGGCGATGCCGTCCACGTCGCCATAGGTGGCCGCCTCGTCGATCGCGATCAGCGATCCAAGGGAGTGGCCGACGAGCGCCACTCGCTCGGCACGGACGCGGCCAAACCCGGGCACCACCCGATCGCCGCCGCGCAAGGCCTGCACGATCTGGTGAACCACAAAGGCATTCGAGTCGATGGTGACCGCGTCGGCCGGCGGATGACCGCTGCGGCCGATGCCGATCCGATCGATGTTGAGCACGGCGTAGCCCGCCTCCGTCGCATAGCGCACGTACGAGTAGAGAGCGGGCTGATAGGGCCAATCCCAGTAGAGGTGACCGTAGGTCGCGCCGTGGAGCGCGATCTGGATCGTCTTGTTGTGAAGGCTGCCATGGGAACAGAGCACGCCGAACACGTTGTAGACCGTGGCATCGCCCGGGGAGAGGGTGACAGGGAACGTCATGTCCGAGCACCGCAGTCCGCCCTGGTCGGCCTGGGCGCCGGCTGGCGCGAGGACTGCCAGGAGCAGGAGGCAGCCGAGCAGGCGCAGGGCGAGGAGACTGGAGGGAATGCCAAGGGTCTCAGAGCCTTGTCGGGTTCTCATTGTTTCTTCTCCTATTTGTGTCGTGAGATCTATAGAGTAGGGTGAGAACGATGGGATAGGGCGAGTCCCTCGCGACATTTTGACAGGCGGCTTGCGATAGACTTCCCTCCATGAGCACACCTTATGAGAGCGCCCAACTGATCCTCAAGATCTTCGAGATGCGGCGCGAGCCGGTCCTGCGCGAGGCGCGCGCCTGGTTCGTCCGCGAATT
>Ga0134121_10001277_pt1 | contig 23934 bp, 23 predicted proteins | sample KB301_FD_96463 | JGI IMG/M metagenome (GOLD analysis project Ga0134121, IMG submission 96463) | Terrestrial soil microbial communities without Nitrogen fertilizer from Kellogg Biological Station, Michigan, USA - KB3-0-1 | ecosystem: Environmental > Terrestrial > Soil > Unclassified ... | reverse complement strand
TGCCCGGTAGAGTAGTCGTCATAACTCTGCACATCGAAGTCGAGCTCGACACCACTGATATACCGTGAGCTCCATTGGTTGAGTTGCTGGGACAAAAAGCGGCCAACACTTTGCCTGGCAATCCCTTCTGCTCCACTGCCGCCTTCGCTCGCCAGCGGATCTTCCTGGATAAAACGGTTTAATACGAGTAATGCAAATACCTGTTTGTTCAGTTCATTTTCATCTTCATTCAGTTGGGCCAGCTTTGCATTTACCACGCCTCCCATCGCACCGCGGCTTTCAGGCGGCAACTGGATCTCGAAAGAAATATCGGGCTTGAGCAATTGCCCGTTGAGTTTTAAAATGACTTCAAACGGGAGTCGCTGCTTATATTTATTTCGCTCTGTTTCGTCCAGTCCTGAAACCTGGTTGGCAACAAGATCGATCGGTGACGTGCGCGCTGTATAAATAGCCTCAAGTTCGATGTCAGCATCCAGCGGATCGCCATTCCAGGTAATTGTGCTGCCCTTTTGAATTTTGAATTGTTTCCGGATCAGGTCCTGGAGCGTCACAAGATAACTTCCATCCTGAAGTTCATAGCGGCCGGTCAAACTCACTTTCCCGCTTGGATCCAACGCGAAGCTCAGCACAGCATTTCCTTTCACCACCAGGGAATCTCGGGAAGATGGATCCAGTAGAATTTTCAACGTTGCGTTTTTGTCAACCTGGATGTCGGCAGTGATGTCAAGATTTCTGAACTCCGACTTATTGTTTTCAGTTTTATTCTTGCCGGCCAGGATGGGATTGAGCTTTGCATTGCTGAACTCCACAATCTGTTCCCCGCGGTCGGCAGTTATTTTTGTTTCAGGCACAGCCACGCCGAGGTAACTGCCTTCGTCAAGTTTCAGGTCGGCAGTGATTTTTGGAAAAGATAACGTGCCGGCAATTTTTATTTTGCTGTCGAGCACCACCGTCCCGAAATAATTCTGTCCGCTTTCCTGCGTTGAATTCATGGCGAGAAAATGGTCTGCTGAGAGCGTTAAATTAAAATCCGGATCATCCGGTTTCGTGAAGGAAATGCTTCCATCCAGTTGCGCCGCGTGGTCAGTCTTATCGTAGATCCTGAACGACCTGAAACTGATTTCTGAATTTTTGAATTCAATGGTTTCATTCTTCAGCAGCAATGGATTGCTGATTGCGGCGGGAGAAGTCCTGACATCCACAAAATGCAATTGGCCATCCAGCTGTGGATGAGCCATGGTATTTCGACAGGTAATTTCTCCCGTTATTTTACCGGAAGAATTTTGAAGCTGCCCGAATGAAAAGCCCTCTACACTTTTCATATTTATTTCTTTCACCGCAAGCTTCAGGTCGAGGACATTTTCATTTTGTTTGGAAGAGATATTGCCTGAAATTGATAGATCGTTTTCATTTCCCGTAAGCTTTGCATCGAGTGTGACCTGTGATGCTGTTGACCGTTCGGCTTTAACGGAGACATTGCCGATGGCGTATGAACGTATTTTTAAATTATCGAGCGTTGCCCGGGAAATGAATGTCCCGCCCTTCAACATAGTGAATGTTCCGTTCAATCTGCCTTCAGCGAGTGCAGTATCTTTCTTTATCACATCCGAAATGGTAACAAGCTCAAAATCTTTAAAACTGATTTCCAGGTTTGAGCTGTCCTTCGTATCCAGCGCGATCATTTCATCACCCTTGTCAAGAGCAAGATGGAAAACCGGACTGGACTTCTTCATGAATACGATTTCATTGCCCGGTGAAACGGTCCAGTCGCTTCCACCAATCGTAAATGTATTTCCGAACGTTAGCTTATATTTTTCTTTTTCGGGGGAAGTGATCTCAGCACTCAATGCCAGCTTCCGTTCATCCTTGCCCAACTTGATGTCCACGGAAGCTGTCTTGTCTTTTGCCTCCACGTCAATATTCAATTCTTCAAGGAGTTGCCCGAAGGCAGCTATTTCAGCGGCCTTCATTGAACAGGAAAGTTTTGATGAGTCTGAATTTACGTTCAATGCAGCGTTGCTCACAATGGTTCCGTCGTAATCGATCTTCGGCAATGTTGCTTTCAGGGTAAAGACGTGCTTCGTATCGTCGAAACTGCCCTCTAGAATACCGGGCTCAAATTCCTTCAGCTTTGGAAAAAAAATATCGGAAATGACCGGGTGGTTCTGCAACCTGATTTCAAACGTAAAATTATTTTTCCCTGTAGAGGCTCCCGCCGGCTCGCCGAGCGGAAAGTAATGGTTGAAATGACGTGTGAGTTCCGGAATAAGTTTGCCGGGGGACAGTGAACCGTTGAATTGAAGATTTACAATGCTGCTGCTCAGGCTCATTTCACTTTTTCCGTCTTCATTGATAGATGCGAAGATGAGGGAATCAAGCGCGTACGTTTTATTTTCTTTGACAACAATAATATTGGTGATTCCGGCCCGACCGTTCACGTTGTCGAAATTGTTGCCCTTCAGGTCTATGGCTGCAACGGCTGCTATCCTGATGTCGTCATTTACAAGATGCAGCTTTTGCAGGTTGGCGCCTTTGAGATCAAGGACGAACTTGTATTTCTCATCTCCCTCTTTAAATCCCGCTGTCCCTTTAAAGTCAAAAGCGATATTGGAATCATTAAGGTTGATGGTTCCGTCAAAAGACTGGTCGGCAACTTTCCCGTTGAGCTTCAGACCATGGTAATTGTAGTGATTGACCAAAGCAGATGTAATATCAATTGTCACGACGGCATTGGCCGTTTCCTTTGTAAAACCGTTTCCCTTTGCTTGTACGTGAAGGCTTACCGGGCCGAGAATACTGTCAGTCATTAGAAATTTTCCTGCATCAAAATTGGCCAGATCAACTGAGGCTTCGTAATTTTCTTTGGGTGCCATCCGGACAACTGCCATCAATTTCCCGAATGAAGATTCAAGATTGAGGTCTGCGTCGAATTGATGTGTGCTTCCTTTAAAATTTCCTGATGCAGCAAGATCTTCAGGCAGGCGGAGCGTTCCGGGAATCATTTTCGGAGGAAAATTCTGAATGATGTCTGTACGGGATGTGCGAAGGCGTAAATCATAAATGTCAAAATATGTGTCTTGGATGTCAGGAAGACCGATGATCTGTCCTGAAGCGGCAATCATGGTTTGCGCTCCTGTACTTACTGATAATTTGCCTGCATGTAGATTTTTTAAAGGGCCATTCAGTTTACAATCAATGCTGATAGGGGAGGAGGTATTCATAAAAAACGGAATCCCCGAAAGCTGCGGAGCAAACCAGGAAATTTCATGCGGGTCTGCGACGGTATTGAAAACTACAGCATCCAGGACAGCCTCTCCAATGGAATCTTTAAAAACATTCATTGAAGAGTAAGTGCATTGCAGCTCCGCATTTATTTTTGAGTGAGCTGTTTCTGCATACAGCTTACGCAAGCGAATTTCTTTTCCACTATAACTGGCTTGCGTTGCGAGGTGTTTGAGTACGAAGCCCTCGCTCATCGAAAATGAAAAGTCTTTGATGGACGATTGAGTTTGTTCCGGAGTATAACGTGAATCAACTGCTTCGAGGTTAAGGTTATTGATATGCAGGTGATTAGGATCAAATGAACTTTTCTGCGGAGCGCTCGAGAGGTCATATGAAATAGAAGTTTGCCTGAGCGAGAGTTCTTTTACAGAAGCGCTGAGAGGCGATGATGCAGAAGCAGGAGTTCGGGAAGAATCATTTGCCGTTACATTCCCGTCATCCCTGAGAACAAAAGAAGTTTCGTTGCTTTCAATTTTATCACATGAAAGATGGTTTGTGGCAAGGAGAAGTTCACTTTTGCCGATATTAATTTCATGGGTAACCAATGAAATAAACCGCTTGTCTAAAATGTCAAGAAATTTAAAATCAATATTCTTAAGAGATATTTGTGATGCATGAATGGCAGGAAACACGTTTGGCTTTTCCGGGCCGGAAGCCGTATCTTTTTTTGAGATCGTGAGCGCAATTGATGCATCAGAAAAAATGAAATCGCTGATGTTGAAATCCAGCGTTCGGAAATCGGATTCCCTCACTCCTAATTCAAGCTTTCCGAAATCAGTTTTGACCATGATGCCCTTGTACCGGTCATCAAACAATAAATGTATATCGTCAAGTTCAACTGCTGAAACCATCAGTTCATTTTCAGAATTACTTCTTTCCTGGTTCGCAGTGGTGTCTTTGCTTCCCGGGCCAAAGGCTTTGGCAAGGAAACTGAAATTGTATAAACTGTCGCTCTCAGTCCTCTTCACATTTACAATGAGGCCGGTAATTGAAACTTTATGCACCGCGACATTCCCATGAATGAGAGCGAGCATATCAATGTCAGCTTCTATCCTTCCTGCGCTAAGAAGCGTATCCTTGTTAAGGTCATCCAGGAAAACCCCTTTGAGAAAAATTGATTTTGGAAAAGATATACCGATGCGGCTGATGTGCACAGTGGTGTGCGTCTTTGAAGAAACAGCCGTGGTGATTTTATCCAACAGGTAGTTTTGAACCTGGGGGATATTCACAAGCGCAATGAGCAATAGCAGCAAGAAAAGGATTCCGGCGAAGGTCCAGCCTGTAATTTTTACAATCTTTTTGAATATTTTCATTTCCCCCGGGCATCTCAAGCCACTTTTGCTTTTGGTTCTTCCGACTTTGCCAGTTGTTCTTTTTCTACTTCTTCTTTATGCACGTACACGGCGTAGTCGTTCGGAATTATTTTCCTGCCGAAGGTATAGGCGTACACCTTTGTAAATTCAGCACCAAAGTACAGTATAAGAGCCGAATAATAGACCCAGAGCAAAATCACGATCAGGGAGCCCGCGGCACCGTAAGTGGTGGCTATTTTCGAATTGCCAAGGTAAAAGCCGATTGCTGATTTGCCTATCATAAACAAAAATGCTGTAAATGTTGAGCCGATCAAAGCATCTTTCCAGTGCACCCTGCCGTCAGGCAGCGTTTTGAAGATGATGGCAAAAAGTGCAGTGATGAGCCCGAAAAGCAGCACGAGATTGATCGCATAAAAAAGATAAATGGAAATATGCGGGAAGATCTGCTGCAGCTTATTGCTTAACGCTTCCGTAATTGCATTAAGGATAAGAGAAACCAGCAATAAGAATCCAAGAACCACGATCATGGAAAACGATATGAGGCGGTTGCGGATCAGCTTTGCAAGTCCGCGGTTGGGCTTAGCTTTGATCCCCCAGATCCTGTTGATGGAATCCTGGATCTCACCAAAGACACCCGAGGCTCCGAAAATCAACGTGATGATGCCGATCGTTGTTGCAACCACTGTATCATGTGAAAGTGCAACGTTCTTAATCATGTCCTGTATCTGAATAGCTGCCTCTTTCCCCACAAGCCGCGCAATCTGTCCATAAATTTCCCCTCTCACAGCTTCGGGACCAAAGAAGACCCCGCACACGGAAATGATAATTATCAATAAAGGCGGAAGGGCGAAGATCGTGTAATACGAAAGTGAAGCTCCCAGTTTAAGGTCACTGTCGCCGAAGAACTCAATCCCCGACTTTTTCAACAGCTCCCACACATTCGCGAAAAAATTTTTCTTTTTAATTGCTGGCATTCTTTTCGAACTATCAGAATCATGCCAAGCCGCAGGTTTCATAATGGATATATTTTCTAAACACCAGCCATTGTATGTTGCCGCATGTGTCCGCCTCCTGTTGCTGGTACTTGCGATTGCAATTCTCATTGCAGCGAAAGAACTCCTGGTTCCACTGACGATTTCAGTCTTCCTCACTTTTATTCTCAAGCCGGTTTCAGAACGCCTTGAGCGGCTTCATTTTCCCCGCTGGCTGGCCATCCTTACAAGCATTGTGATCGCCTTCGCTGCACTCTCGGCGCTTGTTTGGTTTTTGTATATGCAATTGCAGAGTTTCAGCGATGACGCAGGCCAGCTCAAAACTGCTTTGAGCGCAAAACTGGATTCCATCCAGCAGTTTATCCGCGAACATTTCAACGTCAGCAAAAGTGCCCAGTCCAAATGGCTGGATAAGAAAATTTCCTCTAGCATTGAAGAAGGTGACCAGTTTCTTCTTACACTCTTTACAATTACAGGTACCTTTCTCACCAACCTGGCGCTGATACCTCTGTACGTTTTTTTTCTTTCCCTTTACCGTTCAAAAATCAAAACGTTTATCAGTGAAATCAGCAATGGCGACCAGGAACATACACTTGCCATCATGCATTCGATCTCGCGCGTTGCTCAAAAATACCTGAAAGGACTCATGATCGATGTGTCCATCGTGGCGGTAATGTGCTCGCTCAGTTTTTTGCTGTTCGGAGTGAAGCATGCCATCCTTTTCGGAATCGTGGTCGCAGCATTTAACATCATCATCCCTTACATGGGTGTTACCATTGCCAGCATACTCCCGCTTTGCATGATCCTCATTACGAATTCCGAACTGAGCTATGCGTTCGGGGTGGTCGGAACATGTATTCTTATCCAGTTTATAGACAACCATTTTATAAACCCGTACATCGTGGGCTCCAGCGTAAGTATTAATCCGCTGGCTGCTTTCATCGCCCTGGTATCAAGTGCCATGATCTGGGGTATTTTCGGAATGCTGCTATGCATTCCACTCACCGGCATGATAAAGGTCGTTTGTGATAACGTAGACTCGTTAAAACCTTATGGTTATATCCTGGGTGTTGAGACCAGGTACAATCACAATTCAACTACGGATTCAGGTAACGATAAAAAGAGAAAGGTCCTTAAAATTATTCCTGCAAAGAAAAAGGCATGAGCCTTATTTGTTCGGCGTAAAAATAGAAAGCAGGTTTGATTTCTTCTGTTTAGTCAGCATGACCTCGTTTTTAAATTCACAGCCGTTCGTAAACAAAAGTTTTTGACTTTCATTGCAGATCACAAAATAGGAACGGTTGTTATTTTCGTCAAATGAATCCCAAACAACGTATTTAGCATGCGGTAAATATTGCTTCATAAAATCACGGATCCCGTTAGGGACGTAGTCGTCAGGAAGTTCGGACTCTGACACTATTATTTCAGCGTTCCTGTTAAACACCAGTGTTTGCCTGAACCAGTTTGTATATGTCACCTTGTAAAGGTCTTCAAGCAAACCCCAATCTGTTTTCCATTCCACAAACCGGGCTCCGGGGTGAATGCGCTCAAATTCTTTAAGAACATTTTGCGGAACCTGGGCAACTGTAACTGCAGCTGCGAACACAAACAGTAGTACAAGAGCTGATTTCATGAAGAGTTTTTTGCTCACGATTAAAAAAATATACCACCCGGAAAAATACCAGGTGGTATATCATTGATTCCCGCAATTTCTTAAACGACTCTCTTTTTCTGCGTGTAAATGACAAGCGACGTACCCACGGCAATCAATAAAACACCTGTCCATGGCGACCAGTAGACCGGGGTTTTTTCTTCTTTATTGATCTCCACGGGGCCGATGTCCACCACTTTTTTATGGGTAACCACGTTGAATCCCGTGATCACAGTCATCAGGATTCCCAAGGCGAGTACTACAATTGCGAATGTTCTCATTTTCTTTTTTTTAAATAACAATTATCAGAATCATGCTACTAACATAGTGTCAATGTTCAGATCAGAACAGGACGGCGAGACCTGCATATCCGGAATATGTATTTACATGGGCACGGTCAAGAATGTAATAGTCATTCGTAGTAGCATTTTTGCTGTTATCGCTGATATCAACCAGACCTTGCACGCCACGGTAACCGATGCTTAGCTTAAGGGAAGGACCTAACAGGAAATCCAAACCGATTCCATAAGCAAATCCGATATCCCCTGTCTTTACCGCAAGCACAGCATGCACAGTATCTATGGCATCAGAAGAATTTTCAGATTCTGTTTTGACAGATGAACCGGTATTGATACCTACCTGCGGGCCTGCGCAAACATTCAGGTTCACACCACGGCTTGCATCAGTATTTAACATCAGCAACAACGGAACATTTACATAACTTACATTCAACTTCCGTGTAATTCCGCTATTGTCTTTGTACTTCTGCGCCAGTGCGCTGTATAAAAGTTCCAGCTGTGCGCCTATGTGTTGATTGAAATTCATGCCCAATACTCCTCCGCCGCCATACCCAACGATGAAGTCTGTAGCAACGGTGCTGTTGTCAATGTTGCGCACACGCAGGGAACTGAGTGTAGCTAATGCCCTCACACCAATATACCCTTTTTTGAAATCGGAGGATGACTTATGATGATCCTGGTCCTGGGAAACGCTTTGTGGAGCCGGTTCCGCAGCCGGGGTAGTTGTAGTCGTGGTAGTAGTCGTGGTTGATTGACTGTACGCATTAGGAAGAATCAACCACGCTGACAGAATGATAATTAACTTTTTCATAATTTGTTTTTTTTATTTATTCAGTTGTTTAAGAAAAGAGCATACCTCTTTATTTTTTAGTCTGCAAGCGGCTTTAAGAGCATTCTGATGCGCAATCCTGCTGAATCATGGGGCAGATACTTCCCAATGAAAAAATAATTTTCAGATCTTTTCATTTTCGCGGCCGCAAGGCAAGGTTTTTTCTTTGCAGAGGAAATTAATAGATATGAAACCCCAGGAATTTATAGAGAAAAAAAATCTAAATACAATGGTTGATTGCGTCAACTCTCTGGTGCTGCAGGGATTTACGGAAGACTTCAAAGCGCGCGAAGCAGGCCTTGAATCGTTGTCAACGCGAAGAATTTATAAGCCGGATGAAATTAAGATCCTCAACTTCTACCGCTTCGAGGGTGAAAGTGATCCTGCCGACAATAGTATCCTGTATGCAATAGAAGCATCTGACGGTAAACGTGGAACGCTTGTAGACGCTTATGGCCCCTATGCCGACAGCAAGGTCACCAAGTTTATAAACAGTGTGGAGGAAATATCCAAGAAGACTGACCGCGATGCAATATTGTAGTAAAAGGCGCTGGCATACATTTTTTAACTGCAAATTAATAGATCATTAAATAGATCATTAAATTAAAAATTATGGAATCAAATGAAAAAATTGTAGATGCGCTTAACAACCTCGTTCAGATCAACAACGACAGGATTGAAGGTTATGAAAGAGCAGCGAAGGAAACAGAAGACACAGACTTGAAAACGCTGTTTAACTCGATGGCTAGCAAAAGCCACATGATGAAGAGCCAGTTGAGTTCTGAGGTACTTAAACGCAGCGGTAAACCGACGGAAGGAACAACGGCATCAGGAAAAGCTTTCCGCGTCTGGATGGATTTCAAAGCTGCACTTACCGGCAAAAACCGGAAAGCAATTCTTAACTCCTGCGAGTTTGGTGAAGACGCTGCCCAGGATACTTATGAAGACGCTCTTAAGAGCGGTTCGGAACTGCCTTCAGAAATTGTAGAGCTCATCAGTAATCAGAAATCGCAATTGCGTGAAGACCACGACCGCGTAAAGTCTTTGCGTGATAGCACACCACGTTAACAGTTAGGTTTTAAGTTAATTTTTGATAAAGAGGCGCATCGTAGCGTCTCTTTTTTTTTGACATCATTTCTTAGCCGGAGAAGGCTTCAAAAACGAATTCAAATTATTAGAAAGCTCCGCCGGTAATGCTATTCACAGGAACCTACATCGGCTTGCGCCCTTGTATGATTCTTAGCAAAACAACTATGATGGCAATGACCAGCAGAATGTGAATGATGCCGCCTGCCTGGTAACCCAGGAAGCCAATGGCCCATACAATAACGAGTATTACCGCAATGATGTAAAGTAAATTTCCCATAATAGAGATAGAGTTTATGCACAAGGAAAAATTTCATGCCATGCCCGGCGAATGGAAAATGGTTTTCCCATCGGGATGATTTTTCACACAGGGCTCTTGAATTTGAATGACCAGCGGCTTTTTACAAATGGCATATTTTTCATTCACTTTAAAATGTAGTCAAGGAATGTTTAACAATTAAACTCTAATCGAAAATGAAAAATAAATTCGCATCCCTGTTTAGAACTACCACGATTCCAACGGCCATTTTATTCTCACTGGCCCTTCTCTTTTCATCATGTTCAAAAAATGAATTGGATGATATGCAGACACCAAATCCTGCCGCGGCAACATCTCCTGTTAACATACTAAGTGGAAAAACAAATGAGGCCAATGCTGTGAGTTCGAGACCAGGGATCCTGGCAGATGAATTAATCAGCATAAACCATGGCGCATGCATGGGTTTGTGCCCTGCGTATCGTCTCACACTTGGAAGAAGTGGTGCCGTGGTTTATACCGGTATCAGGAATGTACGCGTCACAGGAACGGTCAGGTACAATGTAAGCCCCGATGTTGCTTACGAACTTGGTACCATGATGGCGAAAGGCGGTTTTTTTAATTTTTCTGACCGGTATGAATTAATTCCCGATGCGCAACGGTTTGAAACTTCTCTTGTATGGAACGGAAATATTAAAACAGTTGTTGATTACGGAATCGGCGTACCGCAGGAATTGGTGGCCATGCGCGACAAGGTTGAAAAAGCGCTTCACGTTGACCGTCTCATTACCGGTCAATCAAATACTCCTTCTGTAAATGTGAAACAATAATTGTAATACTCGTTTGATTGATGAAGCCCATCTGCATGCTTGTTCATTTTAACGAACAGCAGGCGATGGGTTTTTTAATGAATTATTTTTTCCCCCCGTTTCCTGAGTCATCACCCGTTTTTGCTTTCTCTGTTTCCTTGTCAGCCTTTTCTTTTGCTTTTTTCTTATAGAAGCCCCTGAAGAATATGCTGTGCTTCGCTGCTTCCATGTTCTGGCTGAATCCCTGTGTCCCGCTCTTAAGGTTGTTGATCGTCTGGGTGAGATTACCTGCAAAGGCACTGTCCTGGATCAGCCTGCCCAATACGCCCTCCCCGTTATTGATCTTGTAAAATATTTCGGAAAGCTGTGATGTCACGAACTCTGCATTCTCTCCTGTTGCCTGTAAACTGCTCAGGATCGCATCAGTCTCGGCCGGTTCCATCGTTAACAGGTTGTCATTCTCGCCGATGGAAGAGGAGTTAAAAGTTCCCTGGGTAATATTCACAACGCGGTCGCCCATCAATCCTTCAGAACCGATAACAGCGTAAGAATCTTTTTTAATAAATTTTTTTGTTTCATTTTCAATCACCATGTCCACCTGTACACTCGTGTCGGTAAGGATGACAATATTATTTACAGTGCCGACCGTGATGCCTGCAAAGCGCACGTTGTTACCTATCTGCAGACCGCTTACACTTTTGAATACCCCATGCAGGTTGAAAGTAGCCGTGAAAAGATTTTTCTTTTTGCCGATATAAAAAACGGCACCTACGAAAAGCAATGAGGCGGAAAGAATAAATACCCCGAGCCATATTCTTGAATTAGTTGTGGATTCCATTTTACATTTAATTTAAAAACGAATGGACCCATTCGTCTCTTGAATTGATTAGCTCCTGGTAATTTCCTTCAGCATACACCTTTCCTTCCCTGATGATCATAAGCCGCGTCGAGGTGATCCTGACAACATTCAGGTCATGCGTGATGATAATGGATGCACTCTTGTATTTTTCCTGCACATCATTGATCAGTTCGCAAATTTCGATGGAAGTGAGCGGATCAAGCCCCGTGGTTGGTTCATCGTATAAAATAATTTCGGGATCCATGATCAGCGTACGCGCCAGGCCGATACGCTTTTTCATGCCGCCTGAGAGCTGTGAAGGCATTTTATCAATGGCTTCAATAAGGTTTACATTCGTGAGCACTTCTTCGACCTTTTCGTTGATGATGTTCCTGTCTTTTATTTTTTTGACCCTTCGCAGCGGAAATTCAAGATTTTGTCTTACTGACATCGAATCGTACAATGCAGCGCTCTGAAACAAAAAACCGATCCGCTTTCTCAACGTGTTCAGATCTTCCAGGCGCAGTTTCGTTATTTCTTCTCCAAAAACTTTGATGATGCCACTGTCAGGAGTCATCAGCCTGACCAGGCATTTAATCAGCACTGATTTTCCTGAACCGGATTTTCCCAGCACCACCAGGTTCTCGTTCTTGCGAAGCGAAAATGAAATGCCTTTCAATACTTCCTGTTCACCAAACGATTTGCTGATTGATGAAGCACTGACGACATCCTGTAAAGTATTTTCCTCCATCGTCTATCTTGATAAAATTAAATCAGTAAGCTGTACTGCCAATGCGTCGATGATGAAGATCATCAGGGAGCTGACGACTACTGCTGAGTTCGCAGCCCGCCCTACGCTTTCAGTGCCTGCTTCCGCGTAATATCCTTTATAGCAGCTGATGGTTCCGATCGCTGCGCCGAATAAAAATGATTTGGCAAGTGCCGGAAATAAATCGCTGAAATGAACCGGTTCCAATGCCCTCGATACAAACAATATCAGGTTTACATCACCCTTGATGTTTGCGCCAAGGTAACTTCCGGCAATTCCTATGACATCTGCAAAGACCACGAGCAGAGGAACCATAAGCGTGCAGGCCAGTACGCGCGAAACCACAAGGAAATTAAATGGATCAGCGGCGCTTACTTCCATTGCGTCTATCTGTTCTGTAACTTTCATGGATCCCAATTCAGCACCGATGCCCGAACCGACCTTGCCCGCAAAGATGAGTGCAGTGATCACCGGCCCCATTTCCCGTATAAGAGAAATCCCGACCATGCCGGGCAGCCAGGACTCTGCTCCGAATTCAACCATGATCGGTCGTGATTGGATGGTGAGCACCATTCCCATAATAAAGCCCGTGGCCATGACGAGATAAAGAGATTTATTTCCTACAAGAAAACATTGCCGAGAAAATTCAGCCCACGGAATTCTGAACTTTAGTACTTCTTTGATGAGCTTGAATGTGAAGAAACCGCCATTGCCTAAAGACTGCAGGAATGAGCCGGACTTTTCTTTTCCTGCAGCAATTTTTTTTGAAACCGTGGCTTTTGACTTTTTCAGCAAGCCAATGGCGCTTCGGGAGGATTGGGAATGCACTTCCATCGTGTACATGAAAATTATCAAAACCGTGCCTTGCATCAGCAAGTAGGTGAGGTTCCCGACAGGAATTTTGAGTAGGGAATTTATTTCCTCAACATGCGAACGAATGTTCACCTTTCAAAATGCAATGTCATACATGCCAGCTCTGTCTCTAAAATGGCATGCTAATTTCGTTTTCGGGAAAATAAATTCTAAAAATTATATTATGGCAAACGCAACAAAACTATTAGGCGCACTCCTCATTGGGGCAGCGGCTGGCGCAACACTCGGTGTCCTTTTTGCTCCGGATAAAGGAAGCAACACTCGTAAAAAAATTAAGTCTAAAAGCGATGAGCTCATAGACCAGTTGAGTGACAAAATAGATGAGGCAAAAGATGCTATATCTACCCTCCGAGAGAAGGCCATGGGCACAGCGGAGAACTTGAAGAATAAAGTGAAGGATACTGTTGAAGAAGAAGCAGAAATGCACAGCCGGAAAGCGCGAAGTACAGCCAACGCTCACGCACATTAAAAATTATTTCTAACTGCCATGGAGGAAAAGGCAAAAATTGAACAGCTCGTAAGCGATGTTAAAGAGTATGGCGAGGAGCGGATGAATCTCTTCATGCTGAATGCTGAGGAGAAAATCGCAAAGGCCATCGCCGGAACTTCGTCACTTTTGATCATGATTGTGCTTGGAATTTTCACGCTTGCCTTTATGAGTTTTGCCCTTGCCTGGTTTATCGGGCAACTCCTCGATCAGCCTTACCTGGGCTTCCTTATTGTTGGTGGAGCATACCTGCTTGTGGCCATTCTATGCTGGGCAAACCGTGCTAAATGGATCGGACTTCCTGTAATGAACGCTTTCTTAAAAAATATTGCAGGTGATGATGAAGATTGAAAATTATCAGCAACTTAAAGAAGCGAAAGTTCTTTCAACGCGGCGGATCAAAGAATTGGAAGTGCGGATCAGGGAGCAATTTGAAGAAATAAAAGAAGATCTGAAGCCAATGAATCTCGCCGGTAGTGCAGTCCGAAGTATGCTTACCTCTGAGCGGCATGGCCTTGTAAGTGAGACTTTAGGAATTGGTATCAATGCCCTTGTAAAAGGCCTCCTGTTCAGGAGAACAAATTTCATTACAAAAACTCTCATTGCCTTTGCGGCGAAGAACATTGCCAATAACATGGTGATGAAAAACTCAGAGAATATTCTTGATTGGCTGCAGTCGCATTTACGCAAGCTGAAGAGCGAAAGGCACAGGAAAAACGGCCGCCATTATTATGATGAATCAACGGCTGATATTGACCTTGAAAACTGATCATGAATATTCTTGAAAATGCCGGAAAAGAAAAAAAGCGGAGGAGCAAAGCCAGCACGGAGCAGGCTGCTTAAAATCATTCTGGGCTTTGCAATAGTATTGCTGATCGTTCGCCTGTCACTTCCATACATTGCCCTTCACTATGCAAACAAAGCATTGGCCGGTATGCATGGCTATCATGGTCATGTGGAGGACATAGACATTGCGCTGCTGCGCGGAGCATATCGTCTCAATAATATATTTATTAATAAGGTCGATTCAAATAACCAGATGCAAACTGCTTTTTTCAGATCTGAATCAATTGACCTTTCTGTTGAATGGAAGGCGCTGTTTCATGGTTCAATCGCAGGTGAACTTGTGTTTGAAAAACCGATGTTGCGGTTTACAAAAGATAAAACTGAACCTAACCAGGTTAAAAAAGACACAACCGATTTCCGCATTGTGCTGAAAAAATTTATGCCGCTAAAAATAAACCGCTTTGAAGTCACTCACGGTATACTGGCTTACAATGACTCTTCCTCATCGCCACCGGTAAGCCTTGAAATGACAAACACCCATATCCTTGCCCAGAACCTTAAAAGTGTTTACGGAAAAAATGAAGTGCTGCCTGCCACTGTTGATGCCAGCGCCTATCTATACAAAGGTGAAATAAGTTTCAATATGAAGCTGAACCCGCTTGCTGATAAACCAACATTTGATCTCAATACGGAACTCAAAAACACAAACCTCCCGGAACTGAATGAGTTTTTTAAAGCCTACGGAAAATTCGATGTGAACCGGGGAAATTTCGGCCTGTACGCTGAGATGGCGGCCAAGGATAATTTGTTCAAGGGATATGTGAAACCGGTAATTACTGGTTTGGACGTCGTAGGCCCTGAAGACCGCAATGACGGCTTTCTTCACAAGCTCTGGGAAAGTGCCGTCGGAGCAGTGGGAGTAGTGTTTCGCAACCAGAAGAAGGACCAGATTGCGACAAAGGTACCGATCGAGGGCTCATTCAAAAATCCCGATACGGATGTTCTGGACGCTGTGGTAGAAGTTGTTGTCAATGCATTTATCCAGGCATTAGTTCCGGCAATCGATAATGAGATCAACCTGAATACAGTAACAGCGGAGAATATTGACAACAGGAATATTTTGCAAAAAATATTTTCGAAAAAAAAGAAGAAGGGCGGGAAATGAATCTGACGAAAGGGATCGGAAGGAGGGAAAACATTCTACAAATCTTGCAATGGATTCTCCAGCTAAAAGTTGCTCGAAGCCTTTTAGGGTCTGAATTCGGCATGGAAGGATAGTTGCGGAATTCTGATCAATCCATCAAAATAAATTTATGAGCAATTCTCAACAACAAGTCCAGACCCAAAAACTTGGGTTGAACACATTTTTACTCCAGCAAAAACTCCAGGTATTGCACCTGATGCACCTGCCGGCCCTTGCACTTGAAGAATACCTGAAAAATCAGCTGGAGGAAAACCCTGCGCTCGAGGAAGGAAAGGACGAAGGTGCCGATGAAGAAGTTTTTTCAAATGAAGAAGAAGAAAAGGAAGAACAGTCCGAACGGAACAAGCTCAATGAAGTAGCAGAATATTTTGAGGATGATGAAATTCCGGATTATAAAACGTATGTAAATAATGTGAGCAAGGATGCTCCCGTGCTTACTGCCACTGCAGTTTATTATCAGTCATTCCAGGAACAGTTGAAAGATCAATTGAAAGGAATTGAGATCGGGCCGGAAGTAAGACACCTGGTTGATTACCTCATTGATTCGCTCGATGAAGATGGATACCTCCGCACACCCGTCGGCGACCTTGTGGATGACCTGAGTTTCGCCAACGGGCGCGTGGTCAACGAGGAGTCGATGCAGGAAGCATTGAATGTGTTGCAGGGTTTTGATCCGCCCGGAATAGGTGCCCGTTCATTGCAGGAATGCCTCTTGTTGCAGCTTCACAGGAATAAAAATAAAGACGATGATCATCTTACTGCGGAAAAAATTGTAAATAATTTTTTCTCCGAACTGTACCACAAGAATTTTGAAAAGATTAAACGGGAGATGCACCTAGGCGAGGACGGGCTTAAATCCGCACTCAAGGTCATCGGCCATCTTTCTCCAAAACCCGTATTTGTTGCTACAAAAGATTTTACCCTTACACAAAGCATCATCCCTGAGTTTATTGTTACCAACGATGAAGGTAAACTGGAAGTGGCTTTGACTAATAATCCGGCTTCCTCGATTTCTATCAATAAGGAATACGTGACCCTCCTCAATAAAGAGAACGGTACAACGAGGGCAAAAAAGGAATTTAATTACTTCCGCAAAAAGCTGGATGAGGCCAAGTGGCTGATAGAGGCCCTTCAGCAAAGGGAACATACGCTGATGGAAATCATGAAGGTGATAACAGGGCTTCAGAGAGATTATTTTCTGACCGGCGAACGCAAAAATCTTCAACCGATGATCCTGGAGGATGTGGCAAAGCGGACGGGGTATGACATCAGCACGGTTTCCAGGGTTACGTGTAATAAGTATGCGCAAACACCCTACGGGAATATTTTACTGAAAGATTTGTTCTCGACCTCTCTCCATTCAACAGACGGGGGAGAAGTAAGTACCGAGCGCGTCAAACAATCAATTGTAGACCTTGTGGAAAAGGAAAATAAATCAAAGCCCTTTACGGATTTTGAATTGGTTAAAGAACTGAATAAATTGGGATTCGAAATTGCCAGGCGCACGGTGGTTAAATACCGGGAAGCCCTTCATCTTCCCAATGCAAGAATGCGAAAATCAATTGTTTAGTGGGAATAATAATCGCTTTGGTTTCACATTTTGTGTATTTTATTCCACAATATTAACTTTATCGTGTAGAAATTTCTAAGCATTTGATGATGCAAGGTAATTGTAATGGGGAATATGTCTCCTCAACCATTTAATTAAAAACAACCGATGAATCCCAAAATTCTTGTCATAGAAGATGACTTTGATATTAGCCAGCTTCTTAAAAAATTTTTATCACGTCATAACCTTGATGTAGTCACAGCCAACAATGGAAAAAAAGGAATCGAAGTTTTCAAACAGGAGAACCCGAATCTGGTACTTTGCGATTTCCGCCTTGGAGATGTGGATGGCATCCATGTATTAAAAGAAATAAAAAGTGTAAATCATACGGTGCCTGTAATAATCATCACAGGTTATTCAGACGTAAGGGTAGCGGTACAGGCCATGCGCCTTGGCGCACATGATTATGTAACGAAGCCCCTTTTCCCAGATGAAATTCTGCTTACGATCAAGAAGGCGCTGGAAGGCGGCATTGATGAGCGGCTTCTTGGAACATCCCCTGCGGCAAAAACATTCAGGCCGCAGAAATTTATTTTTGGAAAAAGTCTTCAATCGCTGGCGCTGATGAAACAGGTAGAGTTGGTTGCTCCTACTAATTATAGCGTTATTATTTATGGGGAAAGCGGGGCAGGCAAGGAAGCTGTTGCGCAGATCATACATCAGAAAAGTGCCCGTGCCTCTCAACCTTTTGTGGCGATGGACTGTGGCGCGATTTCCAAAGAGCTTGCAGGCAGTGAATTGTTCGGCCACGAAAAGGGTTCCTTTACAGGGGCACTGGTGACGAAAATCGGTCACTTTGAACTCGCCAATGGCGGAACACTTTTCCTGGATGAGGTGGCTAACCTTCCTTATGAAGTGCAGACTTCTCTGCTGCGCGTGGTGCAGGAGAAAAAGATCAGGCGCATCGGAAGTAACAAGGAAATTAATATTGACGTCCGGCTGATCATTGCAAGCAATGAAAACCTCAATGATGCATACCGCAGGGGAAAATTCAGGGAAGACCTGTTTCACCGCTTTAATGAATTCCAGATTTCAGTCCCGTCCTTACGCGAACGTACTGAAGACATCATGATGTACGCCGATTTTTTTCTTCAAAATTCAAACGACATCCTCGGGAAAAATATTACTGGCTTTGATGCTGAAGTGACAGAATTGTTTCACCAGTATCCTTGGCACGGGAATCTCCGTGAATTGAAAAATGTAATCAAGAGAGCCGCATTATTGTCAGATGGAGACAAGATAAAAGTGCAATCGCTTCCATTTGAAATTTCACACTTTACCAAGCTGTCTTTTCCTGAAGTATCGGCAGGCGGAAGTGGTACTGATCATAGAGAAGAAGCATATGAACTTTCTCATGACCCGATTCGTCCTAACCTCAAGGCCGCTGCGAAGGAAGCCGAGTACGAAACAATCATTAAAGTATTGAAAGAAGTAAATTTTAATAAAAGCAAGGCAGCAAAAATTCTGAATATAGATCGCAAAACGCTCTATAATAAGATTAAAGACTTTAATGTTTGATCGTTCTTTGTATCCTGGTCTGAATCGGGCATTGATAAAGTGGACGGATTAATTTTATTGCAGGCAACAGGATTATTTTTTATTCCGTCCAAACGTTTATGCCGGCATTAATTTATGAATAAGCATATCTCCCTTTTGGTTGTTGATGATGATGAAGATGATTTCATTCTGCTTAAAAGTTATCTCCAGGATTTAAGAAATTTCCAGTTTCATTTTGATTGGACGCCGGATTATCATACTGCTCTTGCCTTGATGAAGCAAAACAAGCATGACGTGGTAATCATCGATTACCTGATGGGAAGCCATACAGGCCTTGAACTATTAAAGGCTGCCATGGCAGAAGGCTGCCGGATGCCCGTCATTGTTCTTACCGGGAAAGGCAGTCTTAAAATTGACGTAGAAGCGATGGAACTTGGAGCAGCGGATTTCCTTGTGAAGCCGGAAATCAACGGCGAAAAACTTGAAAGAAGCATCCGGTATGCCATTGAACGCGCAGAAAATATGCGTGCTCTTGCAGAGAGCGAGGAAAAGTACCGCAATATTTTTGAGTCATCGCGTGACATGATTTATATCACCGACCAGGAGGGCAATTTTATTGATGTAAATGAATCCGGGGCACGCATGCTAGGCTATACAAAAAATGAATTGAGGAGCCTCAAAGCCACTGAATTGTATTACCGTGCGGAAGAACTCCAGGGCTTCCTCGACGCCATCAGGCAGACAGGAACTGTAACGAACTTCGAAGTAACCCTCCGCGATAAAGCAGGCGAAAAAAAATATTGCATCGTCTCGGCGACGTTACAGCATTTTCCACACGGCGAATTCTGCATCCTGGGAGTGGTTCATGATATTACCAGGAGAAGAAAAACCGAACGCGACCTGGTAGTCGCCGAAAAGCTCGCAATGACAGGCAGGGTGGCAAGAATGCTTGCGCATGAAATCCGGAATCCTCTCACCAATATTAACCTCACGCTTGAACAGCTTGAATTCGAAGCAGCCAATCCTGAATTCGATACATACTTTGGGATGATCAAACGGAACACCAGGAGAATAAGCGATCTCATCAATGAACTCCTTCTGTCGTCAAGACCTGCCGATGTAGTGAGAGAGAAACATTCCCTTCAGAAGCTCATCGATGATACGCTTGCGCTAGCCCTGGATCGAATCACTCTTAAAAATGTAAAAGTTGAAAAGAATATTTCAGAAGACCTCTGCGAGATAAACGTTGACGCGCCTAAAATAAAAACTGCGCTGTTGAATATTATTATTAACGCCATTGAAGCGGTCCCGCAAAAGGATGGCACTATTATTATAAATGCATTGAAAGAAGATGACCACTGCGTGATTACCATACAAGACAACGGGCATGGGATTCCTGCTGATCATATTAAAAAATTATTTGAGCCATATTTCACAGTCAAGAACGGAGGCATGGGATTGGGACTGGCCACATCTCATAATATTATTCAGTCGCATGATGGAACGATTGAGGTGGAATCAGAAGTGAAAAAGGGAACTAAATTTATGATTAGGCTAAAACTTTAAAGATTAATAATTATGAAAATATTAGTTATAGATGATGAAAAAGACATTCTGGAAATGGTCAGTAAGGCGCTTATTCGGAATGGCTACGAAGTCACAACTGCATGGAACATACCCGATGCAGCAAAGCAAATCCGCTACCATAAATGGGACTTGATCGTAAGTGATGTCATGATACCATATGAAGGTGGATTTGAATTGGTCGACAGCGTGAAAGCCAGTTCAGATACACCTGTTATTCTGATTACCGGTATGAGTGAAGATGTTTTGAATGCTACAGTCAACAAAGCGGATGCAATTCTGCATAAGCCATTTACCGCCAAAGCGCTTGTCGAACAGGTTGACAGGCTTATCAAAAAAAATTAATTATTCCAATGAACCTGGTGGCGTATTTTGAGGTTCAATCATCAAATCCTTCGAGGGATATTGAATTTTATCATGCTGTGTTCGGCTGGATATTTACACGGGAAGAATTTACCCCGGTGGAATATTACAGGATTGAAACCACTGGTATCAACGGGGGATTGTTAAAACGGCCGGCAAGCATACCTCCGACGGGAAACGGGACAAATGCATTCACTTGTTCAATGCTCGTTGATGACTTTGATGCCACGGCGAAACTAATTTTAAATTCAGGCGGCCAGGTAGCATTGCCCAAATTCGCTGTGCCGGGAAGGTGCTGGCAGGGGTATTTTATTGATCTTGACAACAATGTATTCGGAATCTTCCAGGTTGACGAAAATGCGCGGTAAATAAGTCCGGAAATTTTGTAACGATTATTGATCCCTTCTTTTAAACAAGAACAGCGAAGAGGTTTTTTTAATCCCTTCGCTGTCGATAATCTACTTCAACCAATTATTTTATTCGTCCCTTGTCTTCCCTTGGAGGTTGTACCGGAGCCCGCCTTTGTTCCGGTTGACGAATTTCAGTTTTGCCCCGTGGTTCCTGTATCGGCCTTTCCCGCTGTTTCATTGCTGGCGCATCATGTTTAGGAATAGGTTGCACTCGTTGAGGAACAGCTGAATTTTTTTTATCAGGCATTTGATTTTCCTGATTGGGCTGAGTAGGCAACTGCTGACTTCTTGCAGGCGGCTCCTCATGTTTTGACTGCTGAGGAGGAAGTTGTTTTGCATTATGAGAATTCTCCTGCCGGCTTTCTTGGGCGGGAGGATTCTGTATCGCCTTTTTATTCTGTCCTGCAGGTTCCTGGACGTTGTTTGGTCGACCAGGATTTAGTTGACGGGCAGATTCTATTTTTGTTCCATTCTCATGGCGTTCGTGCTTCACTTCTTCGGCAGTTGAGATTTTCTTTGGCTTCGCTGCGGTCAGTGATTCTTTCGCTACTCTCGGACGATAAATATTTACTGAACTTTCATCAGCTTGAATTTTTCCCGGCTGAGCAGATTCTCTGATGGATACCTGTTTCACTTTAGTTTTTGCAGTGTTTTCAAATTCTTCTCTTCTTGGGCCCGCATTGAATGAAGCATCTCGCTGTTTGGTAACGTTGTTAATGACCGTTACGTTTCTGATGCTGTTGATCACGACAGCATTTTCGTCAAGAACGATCCGCCTGTTGTGGGCTACAAAATAATTGTCCCTGTAAATGGCAGCAGTCATATGTGCCGGATGCATGAAGCACCAATAGTCAATTGGCGGATAATAGCTTGCAAATGAAAAGGAGAAATCCGGACCTACGGGTGCCCAACCATAATACCCGTTGTAGTCACCCCATGTAACCCATGCAGGAGCCCAATTATATCCTGGCACCCAGACCCATCCGAATCCGGGATCCAGGATCCAGGATCCATAATGAAATGGAGCCCAACCCCAATCATAATAGGATGCCCACATCCATCCATCATCTGTGAAAATCCAGTGCCCGTTTGTAAGATAGGGTCTGAATGAAGCCCCTGCCGCGGGAATCCAGACATAACCATATTGCGGATAGGAGACCCAGCTGCCATATGGCGTCAATTGATCATAAAAAAATTGAAAACTTACAGAAGCTTGTAATGGCGCTGACATTGTCTTTTCAGGAATTATCTGCAGGAATGAAAAGGAAATCAACAGAATCAGAATTGCTTTTAAATTTTTCATTTTAATTTATTTTAAAAAATGCGACGAAGAATCACAAGAATCGGACCCTTATTTTTTTCTATGTTAATTATTTATTAAGGAATGTTTGTGTGCATCACTTAGAAAATATATTTCCATCCGGGGTTCCTGGTAACCTGCCTGCGCAAATTCCTGTTTGCTCATCTCGTGGCAACCCATGCACGACATTTCAGAATTGATCATCATTTGTGGCATGTAAGATAGATGAATAAGGTTTTGATGGCGGTTGAATGCTTCCTTATTCTCATTCATTTCAGCAATCCTTTTATCAATAACATTTTTATAAACCCACTGGTTGAAGGATGGCGCGTACTTCGCAGCATTGTATATTATTTTGGCATCATTGAGTTCTCCCGCTTTAACCAGCATGTCTCCGAGGTTTAAAAAAAATCCTTCCCAATTGTGCGGTGCGATCCAGGTATTTCCGCAAGCGCGTTTAATCTTAGGGTTGGTTGAATTATTTATTGTATTAAAAAGTCTGGTTAACAATTCATTCGGACATTCAAGAATTTTTTCTTTCGTCAGCTTCATCTCTGAACATTCATTTAAAATGTGCCACTGATAGCGCAATCCCTGCTTGTAAATTTTGGAACCCGTATCAAGCTGGCTTTCCACATAACCCAAAGCAAACCTGTTAAATTGCGGCCACTTTTTTATTGCTTTCAAACCACTGAAGTAAGACGTTGCAAGCATTTCACGATTATTAGTGAGCGCACCTTCACAAAGTTGAACGGCAGCCTGAAAGCCATCGAGGCGGGGATCTTTGGGGTTGAGGATCATCGCTTCCTTGAAGAACCTGTTGCTCAGAAAAACATTTTCCAGCATCCGGACCTTAAGGTCTTGTCTCACACGCTCTGAAAATGTCCATAAGTAAACAAAGCCGAGGTGTGCCGTAACTTTTACATTATTTGGATCTGTTTCGTAGGCATCGTTTAATTTCTCAAGGATGGATGGAATACTGTCGTAGTTTCCGAGGTGAAACTGTTCCCACATATATTCATTTGCTTCTTGAGCTTCCCGGGTTTCATGAAGAGACGGTTGTTTATCCCTGATATATGAAAGCATAAAGGCACAGCCCGTTTGAAGAACTACGAAACACACCAGGAAAAGCTTTTTCATGATTGGCATCTTAAAAAAAACGTTCCCCACCTTAGTTATTTTGCTAGGGAAAATTGCTGCAATTCATGATGCCTTCAGGATAGGGCAAATTCGAATCGGAGAATAACATAATGCGCCCGTATTCCCCGTTTGCGGAATTCTTTCTACAACATAATTTATTTTTTGCCCGATTGAATTTCAATGGCCGCCTTCAGGGCATAAAGGATAGAATGGATATAATCTTTCCTGGGGCTTGAGACAGGATACTTATCCCCCTCGTTAGTTGTAATGATAATAGAATATTCATCCCGCAAGATGTGAAGCCAGAGTGATCCAAGCAGTAAGAAGACAGCACCAATAACGAATGACATGCGGTTTGCCGTGATCAGAATGTCTCCAATGTAAAGCTCTTCAATCTCAACACTTTTGAAAATTCCGAAAATACCCATGGCCATGCCGGCAACTCCGAGCAGTAACAATGTGATAGGTGGATATTTGTAGTGCTTAGCTATGTGCATCCGCACTGCAGCAATTCCTGCAAGCAGATACCTGCTGCTGTCGGCAATAAATTCACGGGT
>Ga0134121_10001276_pt1 | contig 23971 bp, 17 predicted proteins | sample KB301_FD_96463 | JGI IMG/M metagenome (GOLD analysis project Ga0134121, IMG submission 96463) | Terrestrial soil microbial communities without Nitrogen fertilizer from Kellogg Biological Station, Michigan, USA - KB3-0-1 | ecosystem: Environmental > Terrestrial > Soil > Unclassified ... | reverse complement strand
GGCAAGGGGCTCAAGATCGCCCTCACCACCCTCAACGACGGCCGCCTCTCGATTCCCAACGGCTCGGTGGGCACGGCCAAGCTCTGCCTGGAGATCTGCCGCAAGTGGGCGAGCGAGCGGGTGCAGTGGGGCCGCCCCGTGGGCAAGCACGAGGCGGTGGCCCACCTGATCGCCGACATGGCCGCCACCACCTTCGCCATGGAGGCGATCGCCTCGCTCGCGACGGTCATGTCCGACCGCGGCGGCTACGACATCCGCCTGGAGGCCGCGGCCTGCAAGGAATGGAACTCGGCCCGCACCTGGGAGATCGTGGACAACACCATGCAGATCCGCGGCGGCCGGGGCTATGAGACGGAGACCTCGCTCAAGGCCCGCGGCGAGGAGCCCATCGGCGTCGAGCGCATGATGCGCGACTACCGCATCAACAAGATCTTCGAGGGCTCCTCCGAGATCATGCATCTCTTCATGGCTCGCGAGGCCGTGGACAAGCACCTCCAGGTGGCCGGGGCCATGATCGATCCCGAGAAGAGCGTGGCGGAGAAGCTCGCCGAGCTGCCGAAGATGGCGTCCTTCTACGGCTCGTGGTATCCCACCCGCTGGCTGGGCTGGGGTCAGTGGCCGCGGTACCAGGAGTTCGGAGAGTTGGCGACGCACCTGCGCTTCGTCGAGCGCAACACCCGCCGCTTGTCGCGGCAGATCTTCCACGGCATGCTGGTCCATCAGGCCAAGCTCCAGAACAAGCAGGCGTTCCTCTTCCGCCTGGTGGACATAGCCAACGAGCTGTTCTGCATCGCGGCGTCCGTCTCCCGGGCGCAGGCGATGACCGCGGCTGGTCATCCCGAGGCGGCCAACGCCACGGAGCTCGCGGATCTCTTCAGCCGCACCTCGCGGCGCAAGATCGTCCGTCTGTTCCACGAGCTGTGGGCCAACGACGACGTGCGCAAGTACAAGGTGGCCCTGCGGGTGCTCGAAGGCAAGCACGCCTGGCTGGAGGAGGGAGCCCTGGGCCTCGAGGCTCGCAAGGACGCCCACAAGCCGATGGTGGCCGACGCCGGCGGCAGCGCCCCTGAGCCCACGGTGGCGCCGAAGGCCCGGCCAGTCACCACGCACTGACCTTCTTTTTCCCAGGGGGTGGGGTAGGATCGCCGCAATGCGAGCCATCCTCCCCACCTCCGGTTCCAACTCTCCCGCACCGTGCGTAAGAGAACCGGACGCAAATACTGAAAAGATCAGAGCTTGGTCACGGGAGATCGCGGCTGCCGCTGAAAGGATCCCAGCCGAGGAGCACGAACGATTCCTAGCGGCTCTCGAAGAAGTGAAGAAGGAGTCGAAGGAGCAGGTTCGACGGACGTGGGGCCTTGCTTGAAGGACCGCGACTTCGAACGTGCACCCCAGTCGTTATCGCCTGCCGGCCCCGCCCGGGCATAAATGCCAGGGCTAGTGAATGGCGCCCCCTGAAGGGGACTTGAAGCCGGATTCATCCGGCGTCCTCAACTAGCCCAGGCATTTATGCCCGGGCGGAGGTGCACCCTCTGTACTCCCTACGGGATATGGAAGAACGAATTAGCAGTCCCGGAGGCGACAAGCGTCGGTAGCCAGGCGATTTCAATCCCTGGCGGCGCAGGCGTCGCTGTCCCTCACCGGAAGACCCGCTCACCTGTCCCTCTCCCGACCCCCACCCAGGTCCAGGTCCACCGGGAGAACTGGCTGGCAGGATAGAAGCTGCAGCCCTGACCTTCCCTGGGGGGTGGAGTAGCATCGCTCCATGCGAGCCATCCTCCCCACCTCCGATTCCGACTCTCCCGTACCGCGTGTAGGCGACCTTCCCGACCCGGTTCCGGGCCAGGGGGAGATCCTCGTCGCGATCGAAGCGGCGGGCATCAATCACGCCGATCTCCACCAGCTCCGCGGCACCTATCCGCCGCCTCCCGGCGAGAGCGACGTTCCGGGCCTGGAGTGCGCCGGCGTCGTGCTGGAGGGCGAGATGGGCTCGCCCTGGCGGCCGGGCGCGCGGGTCATGGCTCTCCTCGGCGGCGGCGGCCACGCCACCCGCGTCGCCATTCCCACCGGACAGGTCATGCCCCTGCCGGACAATCTCTCGTTCATCGAAGGCGCGGCCATTCCGGAAGCGGCGCTGACGGCGTGGACCAACCTCGTCGTCGAAGGGAAACTCCAGGCGGGGGAGACCGTGCTGGTGACCGGGGCCACGGGAGGCATGGGGAGCTTCGTCGTCCAACTCGCGCGAGAGCTCGGCGCCCGGGTGCTGGCCGCCGGCCGCAGCCACGAGCGACTGGAGATGCTGCGGGGACTGGGGATCGACGAGGTCTGCCTGGAAGGAGCCAACCTCGCGGGCCAGATCCGCGAGGCCACGGGCGGCCGGGGCGTGGACCTGGTGATCGAGCTCACCGGCGGTGCCGAGACGGCGAGCCACCTCGCGGCGCTGGCGCCCCGTGGCCGGCTGGTGGTGGTGGGATTGGTGGGAGGCCGCAAGGCGGAGATGGATCTCGGGCTCATCCTGGGCAAGCGCCTGCACGTCATCGGCTCCGTGCTGCGGGCCCGTCCGCGAGAGGAAAAGGCCCGTCTGGTCGCCGATTTCTCTGCCTTCGCCCTGCCGCGCCTGCGCGACGGCCGCCTACGCCCGGTGGTCGACCGCGTCATCCCCCTGGAGCGCGCCGCCGAGGCCTATCAGGCCGCGGAGCGCGGCGGGGCGTTTGGGAAGATCGTGCTGTCCATGGTGTGAAAAGCCGAACAAAGGACATCAAGGACTACAAGGACAGCAGCGACAAGAAAATACCGGACTGGGTATCATCGTTCTGTCTTTGAGGTCCTTGTTGTCCTTGCCGTCCCTGCTTCTGGGCTCTGTCGCGCAGGCCCCCAGGCGATTTGGCTCTGAGCGAGCTTCCTGCCAGCCTGGGAGACGACACGAAAGGGAAGGGGCGACGAAGGCCTCAGCGCACCGCGGCAGCCTTGGCGGCTCCCACGGTGACGGCGCGGCTCAGGTAGGAGGTGGTCGTGGCGAGCTCGTCGCGCACCGCCACGGCCACCCGCTGCTCGCCCTTCGCCATCTTGAGCGTCAGCGTGTAGAGGTAGTGCTGGCCGAGGGCGTTGAGCACTTCCTTGCGGGAGATCGCGAGCGGCACCTCCACCTGGCGCACGGGCGAGGTGCCGCCCTGGCTGTCCTGGGTGGTGACCAGCAGGCGAAGCCGTCCCTGAAAGGCTCCTCCTTCGTCCGGATGAATGATGGCGAGCTTGTAGAGGGGGATCTTGAGCCGGACCGGCACGGCCCAGGTACCTGTGGCCTTGTCCAGGGTCTGCTCTCCCAGCTCGATCGCGACCTCCAGGGGGTTGTCCTCGATGCCATGCAGCAGGGCCGTGAGCGTGCGGTCCACCGCTTTTTCCATGGCAGGCTTGTCGCGGTAGCTCGGGCGGTAGCGGACGCGCAGACCCGGGCGCTTCACCTTCACCTCGACCTTGTGCTGCCGCCCGTCTCCGTGGTGGGCCGTCGTGTAGCCGAGCGAGTAGTAGCTGTCGAAGTCCTCCTGCATCCGCGCCAGCTCGGGACCGAGATCGTTGGCGTCGAGCATGGCCCGCCCGCCGGTATCGATGGCCAGGGCGGTGAGCGAGCCTTTGAGGTTGCTGGTCTGCACCAGTTGCACGGTGCGCGAGAGGAGCCGCCGTTCTCCGGGGTCGACGTCCACGCCGGTCGAAGCGAACCCTTGCAGGCCGCTGGCCTGAAGGGTGTAGAGGGTCACCCGGTTGGCGCTGGCATGCGCAGCCAAATCCTCGAAGCGCTTGGCGATGCTGTATTTCTGGGCGTCGAGCGCCGCCTGCTGAGGGTCGTATCTGGGGCCTCCGTCGCCGCCTCGGGGCACGATGTCGACGTTGCCGGTCGAGGACTCGCTCGGCTCCGTGGCGCCGCCGCAGGTCTCGGCAATGGCCTGGAAGAGCTCCTCGCCGGGTGTAATCGAAATGCCGTCGCTGACGAAGAGGAGCGCCCGATGCCCAGGCACGCCGGCGAGCGAGTTGATGACCACCGTGAGGGCTCCGACGGTGCGCAGGGCCTTGTCGCGCGCCTCAACGGCGTAGTCGTCGATGGGTCTCACGCTCTCGAGGCCGCAGGGACTGACGCTCTGCATGGCATTCATGGCACGGAACGCCGATCGCCGCGCCTCGTCCTCCAGATGTCCCTGGACGGCCAAGGCCTCGGCTTGCTTCAGCGCCTCGTCGATGGCTGCCACGTCCTGGGTGAAGGGCTGGAGCAGGCGCAGACCGAGACCGTGGGCGGCCACCATCACCCGGTCTCCCGGCCGCACGCTCTTGACGAGGAAGGCACGGATCTGCTCCACGGCTTTGGTGCGGTTCGCCGGCCGCAGATGCAGCCCATCGAGGAAAACCACCAGCGATAGCGCGGTCTCAGGGTCCGGCCTGGGGGCCGCTGCCGCCGGAGCGCCGGCCGGAGCGGAGCGGGAGGTTGCGGCCGGCGCCGCGAGGTTGCGGCCGGACGAGACCGACGCGAAGTTGGTGACCTCAACCGCCTTGCCATCCTCGGAGGCCGTGAAGTCCTCACGTTTCAGGTCCGTCACCCGCTTGCCGTCGCGGTCGGTGACGTAGACCTCGACGTTGACGACGTTGACCTCCACCGACGCACCGAAGGACGTGAGTGACGCGGGTTGGACCTTCTCCGCTCCGCAAAGAGGGAAGGCGCAGGCGGCGGCCCCGAGAAGGATGAGGCAAGCCTTGCGAATCGTGGCGCTTCTCAATTCGGGGCCCCAGCTTTCGCCGAGGCGATAGTTCCCACCGTGACGGCCTGGCTGAGGTAGGAGGTCGTCGCGGCGATCTCATCCCGCACTCCCACCGCCACCCGGTGCGTTCCCGGCGCCAGTTGCAACGTCAGGGTGTAGACGTAGAACTGGCCGAGGGCGTTGAGCACCTGCTGGCGTGGAATCTTGATCGGAACCGCCACCTGCCGCAGGGGCGCCGAGCGTCCATCCTCGGTGCGTGTCGCCACCATCAGCCGCAGGCTTCCCTCAAAGCTGTCTTCGTGGTTCAGGATGGCCAGATTGTGCAGGGGAATCCGCAGCCGGATGGGAACGGCGACGACTCCCGGCTTGCCCGAGAGGTCCGGGAGCTGGTCTCCCACCTCGACGGTGATTTGCAGCGGATTGTCCTCGGAGCCGTACAGAAGAGCGGCGAGGGTGCGGTCCACCGCTTTTTCGAGCGCCGGCTTGTCGCGGTAGCTCGAGCGATACCGCAGGCGCATGGCGGGGCGCTTCACCCGGACCTCGACTTTGTGCTCCTTGCCGTCGCCGTTGTGACCGGGCGTATACCCCAGGGAGTAGAAGGTGGCGAAATCCTCTTTCAAGCCGGCCAGGTCCGGACGAAAGTCGTTGGCGTTGAGAATCGCCCGCCCGCCTGTGCCCTCGGCGAGGGTATGAAGGGATTCCTGGAGGCTCGCCCGCTGAGCCGAGCCGATCGAGGGGAACTGGAACAGCCGGTCTGTCGGCCCGAAGCTGGCATCGGAGGCCTCGGTACCGGAGACGCCCGAGGCCTGAAGCGTATAGAGCGTCACCTGGTGCGCGTTGGCGTGAGCCACGAGGGCGGCCAGGTTCTTGGCGATGCTGTAGGACTGGGAATCGGATGGACCCTGGGAAGCAGCCTGGTAGGCCCGGGGGCCATATTCCTGGGCGTCATAGGTTTTCAGCGCGGCGTCGTCGGTTCCCGCGCCACCCGGGCCCACCGAGTTGCCGATGCCGGACGTGACTCCGCTGCCGCCACAGAGCTCGACGAGAAATTGGAACAGCTCTTCGCCGGGTACCGCCGGAATGCCGTCGCTGACGTGAAGCACGGCCTTGCGGCCCGGAACTCCGGAGAGGGAGTTGACGAGCAGGGTGAGAGCGTTGAGCGCCTGCACGGCGTCGGACCGCCGCGAGGAGGCGAAATCGTGGGCCGGCCGCGCGATGTCCAAGGGGCAGGGGAGTGGATCCACGGGATCCGACAGCGAGAGCGCTTGAATGTTCATGATCGACTCGAAGGCATTTTTCCGATCGAGATCGAACTCGGGCCCTTGCGCCGAAACCTTTTCAATTCCCTGCAACGCCGCGTCGAGAGCCGCCGGATCGGAGGTGAAGGGCTGCCAGATCTTGAGCACGCGATTCGACGTCACCACCATCACCCGATCGGCGGGGCTCAGGTTGTGAGCGAGGAACTCCCGGAGCTGCTGCAGGGCTCGCGCCCGGTGGGACGGCCGGATGTTCGCGTTGTCGACGTAGACGACGAGGTTCCAGGGTTCATCGGGAGCCCGCGGCACCGCCAGCCCGCTCGAGGCGTCGCCGTTCGCCGCCGTGGCCGGCGCGGCTTCCCGGCCTTCCATCGCCGCCTTGCGGACCGGCGTGAAGTTGCTGATCGCTACCGGCTTGCCGTCTTCCAGAATCTCGAAATCGCCCTTGCGCAGATCGTTCACCCGCTTGCCGCTCTTGTCGGTGACATGAACGTCGACGTTGACGACGTTGACCTCCACCGAGGCGCCGAAGCTGGTGAGCGAGGTGGGCTGGGCCTTATCGGCCGTTCCCGCCGCCCACGCCGGCAGGGCGGCGGCCAGGAGAACGGCGAGCTTTGTGACCAGTGCGCTCCTCAATTGGGCACCCCCGCCTTGGCTGAGGCGGTCGCTGCAACCGTGACGGCCTGGCTGAGGTAGGAGGTGGTCGCGGCAATCTCGTCGCGCACTCCGAGGCCCACTCGGTGCGTGCCGGGCGGCAGTTGCAACGTCAGAGTGTAGACGTAGAACTGACCGAGCGCGTTGAGCACCTCCTTGCGGGGAATCCTGATCGGCACGGCCACCTGCTTCACGGGCGCGGAGTGGCCCTCCGCGTCGCGCGTCGACACCATGAGGCGCAGGTTACCCTCGAAAACCTCGTCGTGATTCAGGATCGCGAGCTTGTGCAAGGGAATTCGCAGGCGGATGGGGACGGCGAAAGTGCCCGCGGGACCGGGCCCCTGCTCTCCCACCTCGACGGCGATCTCCAGCGGGTTGTCCTCAATGCCGTGCAGCAAGGCCGCCAGCGTGCGGTCGACGGCTTTTTCCAGGGCCGGCTTGTCGCGGTAGCTCGGGAGGTAGCGTAGCCGCAGGCCGGGCCGCTTCACCTTGACCTCGACCTTGTGCCGCTGCCCGTCGCCGTGGTGGGCCGGCGTGTAGCCGAGCGAGTAGAAGGCCTCGAAGTCTTCCTGCATCCGCGCCAACTCGGGACCGAGGTCGTTGGCGTCGAGCATGGCCCGCCCGCCGGTGTCGACCGCCAGGGCGGTGAGCGTGCCTCGAAGGTTGCTGATCTGCGTCTGCTGCACGGTGGAGGAGAGGAGGCGCCTTTCCCCGGGATCCTGGTCCGCCCCTCCCGCCGCGAAGCCTTGCAGACCGCTCGCCTGGAGGGTGTAGAGGGTCACCCGGTTGGCACTGGCATGGGCCGCGAGATCCTCGAAACGCTTGGCGACACTGTACCTCTGGGCGTCGAGCGCCGCCTGTTGCGGGTCGTATTTGGCGTAGTCGGCGCTGCTCGAGGCCTCGGTCCCCCGCTTTTCGGCAATGCGGTTGGCGGCGCTGTTGGGCTCCAGATCGGCATTGCCACTCGACTGCCCGGTCGGCTCCATGGAGCCGCCGCAGAGCTCGGACATCGCCTGGAAGAGCTCCTCGACCGGGGTCACGGAGATGCCGTCGCTGACGAAGAGGAGCGCCCGGTGCCCGGGCACGCCGGAGAGCGAGTTGATGACCACCGTCAAGGCGCCGACCGTTCGCAGGGCCTCGTCGCGCGTTTCACTGGCATAGGCTTCGAGCGGCCGGACGTTTTCGAGCGCACAGGGCCTGATGCTGTGCATGGACATCAGGGTACGAAAGGCCGAGCGGCGGGCCTCGTCTCCCATCTGTCCCTGCGAGTTCACCGCCTCGGCCCGGCTCAAGGCCGCGTCGATGGCGGCTTGATCCGCGGTGAAGGGCTGGAGCACACGCAGCCCGAGACCATCGGCGGCCACCATCACCCGGTCGCCCGGCCGGACGCTCCGGGCCAGGAAGGCGCGGATCTGCTCCACGGCTTTGGTACGGTTCTCCGGCCGCAGGTGCAGGTCGTCGACGAACACCACCAGCGACAGCGCGGTCTCCGGGTCGAGCCCGGGAGCGGCCGCGGCGGCGCTCGTCGCGGGCCCCGCGGCGAGCTGGGGCGCTCTTGCCGGCGAGGCCGCCGCCGCGGCGCGGCCGGCGGCGGAGATTGCCGCGAAGTTGGTGACCTCCATCGGCTTGCCGTCCTCGGAGACCGTGAAGTCCTCCCGCTTCAGATCGGTCACCCGTTTACCGTTCCGGTCGGTGACGTAGACCTCGACGTTGATGACGTTGACGTCCACCGCCGCGCCGAAGTTGGTGAGCGAGGGGGCTTGGGTCGTCTCGGCGGCTCCCGCCGTCCCCGCCGCCCCTGCCGAAACGACGGGCAAGGCGCAGGCGGCGGCCAGGAAAGGGATCAGACACGCTTTGCGGACTCTGGCGTTCCTCAATTCGGGGCTCCTGACTTGGCGGATGTAAGGGCTCCCACGGTAACGGACTTACTGAGGTAGGAGGTGGTCGCGGCGATCTCGTCGCGCACGCCGACCGCCACCCGATGCGTGCCGGGAGGCAGTTGCAGCGTAAGGGTGTAAACGTAGAACTGGCCGAGAGCGTTGAGCACCTGCTGGCGCGGAATTCTGATCGGCACGGCCACCTGCCGCACGGGCGCGGAGCGGCCGTCCTCGCCGCGGGTCGCGACCAGGAGCCGCAGGCTGCCCTCGAAGGACTCCTCGTGATTCAGGATCGCCAGCTTGTGCAGGGGGATGCGGAGCCGGATGGGGACGGAGACGACTCCCGCCGCCCCGCCCGGCAGCACCTGCTCTCCCACCTCGACGGCGATTTGCAGCGGGTTGTCCTCCAGGCCATACAGAAGGGCGGCGAGAGTGCGGTCCACGGCCTTTTCGAGCGCCGGCTTGTCGCGATAGCTCAGGCGGTGGCGCAGGCGGATGCCGGTGCGCTTCACCCGGACTTCGATCTTGTGCTCCTTGCCATCGCCGTTGTGGCCCGGCGTGTAGCCCAGGGAGTAGAAGGTGGCGAAGTCGTCGCGCATGCCGGCCAGGTCCGGGCGAAAGTCGTTGGCGTTGAGGATCGCCCGTCCGCCCGTACCCTCGGCCAGCGTCTGAAGGGATTCCTGGAGGCTTGCCCGCTGGGCGATGCCGATCGAAGGGAAGCTGAACAGGCGGTCGTCCGGTCCGAGGCTAGCATCGGAAGCTTCGGTGCCCGACACGCCCGAGGCCTGGAGGGTGTACATCGTCACCTGGTGCGCGTTGGCGTGGCCCACGAGGGCCGCGAGATCCTTGGCGACGCTGAACCCCTGGGCGTCGATCATCGCCTGCGAAGCGGCCTGATAGGCCTGGGGACCGATGAGCTGCGCGTCGTTCACCGCCAGCGGGTCGAAATCCCTGTCGATCAACTTGCCGTGCGGTCCGGAGGGGGGAGTGCTCGGGCGCCCGATTCCCGCCGTGCCGTTGCCGCCACAAAACTCGAGCAGGAACTGGAACAGCTCTTCGCCGGGTGTCGCGGGAATGCCGTCGCTCACGTGGAGCACCGCCTTGCGGCCCGGGACGCCGGAGAGCGAGTTGACCAGGACGGTGAGCGCGCCGAGCGACCGCCGCACCTGAGCCCGCCGGGTTTCGGCGAAGGAACGGGCCGGCACCACGATGTTGACCGGACAAGGAGGCCCCAGCTCCACCATCGACTCCTCGTTGATGGTCATCATCTCGGAGACCGCGTTTCTTCGTTCGAGGTCGATCTCCGTGCCGTGCGCCGAGGTCTTTTCCATCGCCGCGAGAGCTGTAGCAAGGGCCGCTGGATCCGAAGTGAAAGGCTGCCAGACCTTGAGCGTGGTGTCGGAGGCCACGAGCATCACCCGGTCGGCGGCTTTGACGTTCTCGGCAAGGAAATTTCGAAGCTGCTCCAGGGCCCGTGTCCGGTGGGACGGCCGGATGTTCGCGTTGTCGACGTAGACGACGAGGTTCCAGGCCTCGCCGGACGTCCGCGCCGCCGGCTCGCCCTGGACGGCGGGGCTGCCCGCGGCCGGTTGGCTCTCCAGGACCTGTGGGCCACCCGGATTCGGCAGACGGACGGGCGTGAAGTTGCTGATCGCGACCGGCTTGCCGTCCTCCAGCAGCTCGAAGTCACCCTGGCGCAGGTCGTTCACCCGCTTGCCGCTTTTGTCGGTGGCGTAGACGTCGACGTTGACGACGTTGACCTCCACCACGGCGCCGAAGCTGGTGAGCGACGTGGGCTGAGCCTTGTCGGCTCTCGCCGCCGCCCCAGCCACGTTGACTTGCCAGGCGCAGGCGGCGACCAGGAGGGAGATGAGGCAGGCTTTTCGGACCATGGTGCGCCTCAGTTTCCGACCCCGGCCGCCGCGGAGGCGGTGGTGCCCACGGTGACCGCACGGCTCAGATAGGAAGAAGTGGCGGCGACGTCATCCCGCACTCCGACGGCGACCCGCTGCTCGCCGGGCGCGAGCTGAAGCGTCAGGGTGTACACGTAATACTGGCCGAGGGCGGTGAGCACCTCTTTGCGCGGAATGTGGATCGGCAGCGGGATCTGGCGCACCGGCGTCATGCGGCCGTCGGCGCCGCGGGTGGCCACCAGCAGCCGCAGGTTGCCCTCGTAGTTCTCGTCGCCGTCGAGGATGGCCACCTTGAACAGCGGAATCCTGAGGCGCACGGGCACGGTGAAGTTGCCGCCCGCGCCGGGAACCTGATCGCCGAGCTCCAGGTCGATCTTGAGCGGGTTGTCGTCGATGCCGTAGAAGAGGGCCGCCAGGGTGCGGTCCACGGCCTTTTCCATCACCGGCTTGTCGCGGTAGCTCTCGCGGTAGCGCAGCCGGATCCCGGAACGCTTCACCGCCACCGTGATCCGGTGCTCCTTGCCGTCGCCGTTGTGCGACGGCGTGTAGCCCAGCGAGTAGTAGGTCGACTGGTCCTCCTGCATGCGAGCGAGGTCGAGCCCGAAGTCGTTGACGTCGAGGATCGCCCGTCCGCCGGTCCCCGAGGCGAGGGCGGTCAGCGAGCCCTGGCTGCTGGTGCGGGCCGCGGTCTCGATGGAGGGGAACTGGGTCAGCCGGTCCCCGGGCCCGGCATCGGCGTCGGAGGCGCCGGGGCTGCCCAGGCCGGAAGCCTGCAGCGCGTAGAGGGTGACCCGCTGGGCATTGGCGTGCGCCACCAGGGCCTCCAACTGCTTGCCGACGTTGTAGCTCTGCGTGTCGAGAGGAGCCTGCGAGGCTGCCTGATAGGCCCCGGGGCCGAGTGACCGTGCATCGTAGACGGCCATGGGATCGAGGTTGACGTTTCCCTCCTGCGGCTTGGGGCGAGAGGGCCTGGTTTCATCGGTCGTGTCCTCGATGGTGTTGGGAGCCCCCACGATGCTCTGCCGCCCGAGGCCGGCGGCGCCGCCTCCGCCGCAGATCTCGGCGAGGAACTGGAAAACCTCCTCGCCGGGGGTGACGGGAAGGCCGTCGCTGACGTAGAGCAGCGCCTTGCGGCCCGGCACTCCTGACAGCGAGTTGACCAGCACGGTGAGCCCTCCCAGCGTGTGGAAGACCTCCTCGCGCCGGGCCGAGGCAAAGTCATGGGCCGGCCGCGCGATGTCCTGAGGACAGGCATGAGGCTCAGGCTGCGTGAGCGCATTCTGCTGAATCGACAGGATGTTGTCGTAGGCGTGCCGCCGGTCGCGGTCGACCGAGGGTCCGTGGACGGCGAGCCCTTCCACCTGTTTCAGGGAAGCATCGATGGCGGCACGGTCGGTGGAGAAGGGAAGCCAGACCCTGAGCCCCGAGTCGAGGCTCGCCACCATCACCCGGTCCCCCGGCGCCAGCCGGTGAGCGAGGAAGTCCCTCACCTGCTGGAGAGCCCGGGTGCGGCTGGCGGGGTGAAGGTCGAAGTTGTCGATGGTGACGACGAGGTTCCAGGGCTCGGAGCCGGTGGCCTCGGGCTTGGTGTCCTCCAGCTTCTCCGGCCGGCCCGCTGGGGCCGCGGCCTTCCGGGCTGCCTGGCTGCCGGCCAGGGCCGCGAAATTGGAGACCGACACCCGCCGGCCGTCTTCGCGAACCTCGAAGTCGCGTTCACGCAGATCGGTGACCGGCCTGCCGTTCGCGTCGGTGACATAAACCTCGACGTTGACGACGTTGACGTCGACCGCCGCCCCCAGCGTTCCGGGATTATTGGCTTGAGAATTGGCTTGAGAATTGATGACGCTCCCGCGTCGTCCCGCCGCCATGGCCGTCGCGGGAAGCATGAGGATGAGGACCAGAGACAACACAAGCTGGACCGCCTTCACGTTGGGTGCCCCTCCAGGTAAATCACAACTTTGTGACAGTGTACTGCAAGAAGCGGACCGCCCCCTCTCTAGAGGGGAGCGGCGGGTGTGGCGTCCTCTGGAGCTGACGGGGAAGTGTCCTCTCGCGGCTGGTCTCGATTCCGTGCGGTCCGCCACCACAGACCGGCGGCCAGGGGCAGCCCCAAAGCGGTGAGCACGAGGCTCCCCTCCGGTCCGAAACCATCGCCGGTGATCTGCGGGTTGCCGGTCGTCGTGAGCTTCAAGAGGTGGAACACGGAGAAGCCGCTCACCGGCAGCGACACCAGGCAGGAGAGGACGAAGTTCCAGACCCCATGGGCGACGGTCGCGCCCCACAGGCTGCCGCTCCTCTCGACCAGGGCGGCGAGGATGAGGCCCGCGAGGACGATGTTGACCAGGGCCGCCGCGCTGACGTCGGGGTTCGTGGCATGGAGCAGGGCGAACAGCACGGAGGAGGCGAGCGCGGCCGTGACCGCGCGCCAGCGTTCCCGCAGGGCATGGTAGATGTAGCCCCGCACCACGAGCTCCTCGATTCCCCCCTGGATCAGAAAAAGGACCAGAAGAAAAGGGAAGAGCCAGGGCCGGGGCAGCGGCCACCAGGGCCGTCCCGTCACCAGATCCCCGCTCAAGCCCGCGAGGTGGAGCGCCGCGAGACGGTCCGGCAGGGCGAGAATCCCCAGCAGCCAGCCAGCCACCAGGACCATGACGCCCAGCGACAGCGTGACGAGCTCCCGCCCTGCCTTTCGCCTTCCTCCCTCGGGCCAGCGCAGGCCCAGGCTCGCGAGGTCCCGCCGGTCGAGAAAGCGGACGAAGATCCACGTCACCGCCAGCGCCGGCACGATGACCAGGACGAAGATCAACAGAATCGCCTCCTGGGATTGCAGGAAGCTATCCGGGCCGAGCCACTCCTTGCCCAGCAGGAAGGCGATTCCAGCAACGCCGGTGCTCACGCCGGACTGGATCACCCAAAAAGTCAGGAGATACAGGATGACCCGCAGCAGGGGATGGAGCCGGCGGGGAGCCGTCCGCGGAGGCTCGGGCGATCGCGGCGGGATGGGTTCGTTCATCAAAGTGGCACGGGGGTTGCTATAGGTGAAAAGCGGGGAGAAGGAAACGAAACGAACGAGCTTTTCAAACCCACTAGAACCTTAAGGAGGATCGTCATGGTTAACCTCATTCTCATCCTGATCGTCGGTGGCCTCATCGGGTGGATCGCCAGCATCGTCATGCGGACGAACGCTCAGCAGGGCATCTTCCTCAACGTCGTCGTCGGCATCGTCGGAGCCCTGCTCGCGGGCTTCCTGCTCTCGCCGCTCTTCGGCACCGGCAACATCACCAGCGGCAACTTCAGTCTGCCCGCGCTGCTGGTCTCACTGCTCGGCGCCGTCATCCTGCTCGCCGTCGTCAACCTCTTCCGCCGCGGCGCGGTGCGCTGAGCCGCCGGCTTGTCCATTACGGTCCGGAGCCTCTCCGGATCGCCACGATCCACGGGTATCCGCGGGGGTTCGAGACTTCGGTCCAGAACCCCCGTTCGGCGTTTAGGTCACAGCTTTCCACGGCGTCGAAACCTTCTTTTGGCCTCATTCCATTTTTTACAATCCGAGTTTTTCAGCGGTCGAGCTTCGGTGCCCTGGTCGTTGCCAGCGCCTTGCGCACTCCCTCGGGTGTGGTGAGGCCCTGCTCGACGAGAACGTCGCGGATCCACTTCGCCACCAGCTCGTTGCCGGCCTTGGGATAGTGGATGAAATTGTTCGACGCCAGCTCGGCGTTGGGATCGTATTTCTGGAAGCCATCGGCGAGATCGATCACCCGGTAGCCGCGGCGGCGCAGATCTTCGAGCAGAGGCTGATAGGTCACGGGCTCGCCCCGGTGCCGTAGCCGCACCTCCCGCCGCTGGGGAAAGAGGACGATGACCGGCACGGACCCGTGATCGAGCGCCTCGCGGTAGAACTGATCGAGCACGCGAAAGGTGACCTCGTAAGCTTCGGAGCGCTTGTTGTATTGATCGTGCACGAGGATCGGCTGATCGAAATACTGATCGGAGATGACGCGGGCGAAGCGCACCGAGGGCAGGAAGTCGAGACGGCTGCGCCGGTTGTTGCGATGGTAAAAATAATCATGCTCGCCCAGGCGGGGGAGGACGGCCTGGGGATCGCGCAGCAGCTCGCGGTAGCCCTCCGTGCTGTGGATCGGGTTGTCGATCAGCACCAGCTTGCCGCCCTCAACGGCGAAGCGGGGTTTGCTGAACGGAATGCCGCTCATGGCGAAATAGAACGGCCGGAAGGTGTTCACCATGCGGCTGATGTTCTCGGACATGTGGCCGATGAGCACCACCGCCGGGTGGTACTGGATGCCCTCGCGGCGGTAGCGCATCAGGCCCTGGCCGGGGTCCGAGCCGGGGATGCCGAAGTTCATCACCTCGAGAGTCGGGTCCAGCGCCTCTAGCTTCTCCTCATAGGTGGCGCCCATGGGCACGCCGTCCCCATGCGTGAACGAGTCGCCGAAGGCGGCGATGCGGAGCTTGTCCGCCGGAGGCTTCACGTCGTACTCCCGGTTGGCCCGCAGCCCCTTGCTGTTGGAGGTGTAGAGCGGCTTGTGGCTGTTGGGCCGGATGCTCCACCCGAGCTCCGGGTCGAACATCACGTAGGAGACGTCGCTGTCGAGCTGGATTCCCAGCACCGACCTGTGCTTGTAGCTCAGGTCCTCCACCAGGGTGGGCTGATACTCGACGTTCTTGTAGCGCTTGAGGTACCACAGCCCGCCAAAGCAGATGAGCTCCACCGCCCCCCAGAGGACGGCGAGCAGGATGAGAGAAAAGACGAGCTTCTTGGTCGGGGAGAGTGTGGCCATGGGGAGGAATGGCTCTAAGAAGCGAGTGGATTCTTGTAGGTGAGGCCAGGAAATTTGGAGAAATCGGAATCGGTGGTGTAAAGCGTGGCCCTGTGCTCGATGGCCAGGGCTGCCAGATGTGCATCGGTGACGAGGGGCCCAAAGGTCTGGGATTCACGCAGGAGCCGAATGAGGATCGGCAGGTGCTTCTCGCCAGCTTGCACCAGGACCACTGAGGGCTGCACGTACCATCCTTCGACGATCGAGGTGGCCTCTTCTATCGTGAAGGCCTTGGTGAAAGCCTTGGGGTTGGTGGTGATTCGCAAAAAGGCGAGCGCGGAAGTCCAGGAGATCCCCAGGGGCTCGGTCGCAGAGAAGACTTCTTCGAGCCAGCGCCGGGCGGGCTCGTGGAAGGGACTGGACAGGTTGTAGGCGTAGATGAGGAGGTTCGCGTCGACGAGGATCACCGGTGGCCGGGGCCTTCCAGCTCATCGAGCAACTCCGCGACCTTGTCGAAATTGAGTCCAGGCTTCGCACCGAGATCCCGAGCCTGGACCTTGAATGGTGGCGGCTGAAGACGAAGCCCGGCCCGCAAGGATCGATTGACGGTCTCCTCGAAACTCTGACCGCTACGCCGCATCGCGTCGTCGAGTGCTGCCGCGACGTCGTCGTCGAGAGGGAGGAGAGCGGATCGCGCTGCCATGGGAGAATGCTAAGGGAGAGCTGTCCAGGTGTCAAAGGGCCAGGGTCGCGCTTGCTCCACAGCTCCTGTTTGTATAGACTATCGGCTCTGGAAGTTAGGAGCAACTCATGGAACACCGTCCCAAGATCCGGCGTTTTCCCCGTGTACAAGCCGAACATGCGGTCATGGTGCGGCTCCTGGGGACCAAGGCCTTTGAAGAGTTTGCCCGGACCCGGGTCATCGGGCCGGGTGGCTGCATGTTCGTCAGCGAGGAGTCGCTCGGCTTCGGCTCCCTCATGGAGCTATCCATCGCCCTGCGGGGCCGGGTGGTGAAGACGGACTGCCGCGTGGTCTACGAGATCCGCAAGAACAACGTCGAGCATCAGGTCGGGGTCGAGTTCCTGCGCATCAGCCCCACGGACCGGGCTTTCCTCGAGACCTTCGTGGCCCAGCGCAAGGGAGCCCAGGCGCCGCCCTTCAGTCGTCCCTTCTGAGACGATCGAGGCGGCCGAGGTCCAACTCCAGGAACGCCGTGCCGGGGATGGGATTGAACCGGTACGGCGGGATCTCCCGGAAGCCCAGGGAGGCGTAGAGCGCCCGCGCCCGCTCCATGGACGGCACCGTATCCAGGCGCATGCGGCCGTAGCCGATCTCCCGCGCCTCATCGATGACGGCCAGGACCAAGGCCTCGCCGATCCGGAGACCCCGGAAGCCGGGCCGCACGTACAGCCGCTTCATCTCGCACGTCCCCTCGCCCAGATCGCGCGATGCCACGCATCCCGCGACCCGGCCGTCATGGACCGCCAGCAGTAGCCTTCCCCTTGGAGGCGCATAGTCTCCCGGCAGCCCGGCGAGCTCCTTATCGAAGCCCTGGAATCCGAGATCGAAGCCCAGCGAGTCGGCGTATTCCAAGAACAGTTGTCGGGCCTCGGCGAGGCGGTCCGGGGTTGCCGCCTGGAGGATCTCAAGCATTGGCATCCTGTGAGGCTATCCGGGATGTCCACTTCCCAGGGTGGGCGTCCGTGCCCGCTCGCTGTACCGGCTCCGTTCCGAGCAGGGGAGAGCCCGGGAGGAGCAGGTACAGGCCCTTCCCAAGTTGGGGAAGCCTTCCCCCACTCGGGAAAGCGTTCCCCCCACTCGGGGAAGCCTTCCCCAACTCGGGAAAGCGCTCGCCCCACTCGGGAAAATCGTCTCCCCACTGGGGGATGCCTTCCCCCGCTCGGGAAAGCCTTTTCCCCACTCGGGAAGGCCTTTCCCCGGTTCGCCCAAGCTGGTGCGACTCGTATCTCATTCCCTGTCAGGGCTTCTTCGGTAGCCCCCGCCCGGTCGCCAGGTACGTTGCGAAGCTTCCCAGCCAGTGGCCACCTTCATAGTGCTTGCCGGTGACGGCTTCGAGGCCTGAGGTGCGGTGGGCGGCGGCGGCGAGACGCAGGGGGGCGATGCGGGAGTCGCTTTCCGGCAGGCTGGCGGCGATTCCTTCCAGCATCCAGGCTCGGGAGAGATTGAGACCGTCGAGATGGACGAGCTTGCCGTCCGTGCGGTCCGTGGCCACGGCAGGGACGAGCCAGTTGGCGGTGCCGATCTGCGGCAGGAACGAGGAGAGCCAGTCGGCGAAATCCTTCGGCGGCAGCAGACGGCGCATCAGGTCGGCTTCAGCGAGGCAGGGAGAGAGGAAATCCTCGCCGGAGGGCTCGTAGTCGAGCGGACAGGAGCGGTCCCTGAGGAACAGATCGCGGGCCTTTTTCTCGAAGAGATCGGCGGATGCGGTGTCCCCGGCCGTTCGTGCCCAGTCAATCATCAGGCCGAGGCCGAAGGCCGTCTGGTTGTGCTCGCCGATGCGGACGGGATGGGAGAGCTTGGGCAGCCAGGTGCTGAGGTGCCCCACGGCCGCCTTGGCCAATGGCTGGAGCGTTTCGGACCAGTGCTTCGCCTGCGGCGTGTCCCATTCCTTGAGCTCGGCGGCGAGTTGCAGCAGCCAGGCGAGACCGTATGGGCGCTCGAAGGAGGCCCGGCCCTCGCCTTCCAGGTAGGCCACTTCGGCCGCGATGTGCGCCGGCGTCAGGCTGAGGTCCAGGGCGGCCCGGGCCTCGGCCGCGAAAGGTGCTTCGGGGAAGCGGCGGGCCAGGCGCGCCAGCAGCCAATGGCCATGCACCGCGGAATGCCAGTCGTAGCAGCCGTAGAAGGCCGGCGTCAGCTCGCGCGGCGGCTTGACGTCCTTGTCGCCGTTCAGGAGGTGGGCGATCTTGTTCGGATACTCCTTGTGGACGCAGGCGAGCGCGAGCTTCGCGAACCGCCCGGCCGTTTCGGCGTCGAGTTCGTAAGGACCACTCGCGGCAGGAGAGGACCAGGCGGGAACGGTGAGGACCAGCAAGGCGCCAAGGCTGAGCAGGGTGCGCGGAATCATGGCGCAGGATCGTAGCACTCCGGATTGTCACACTTCCGCCGCGGGTTTCCCGGTTACAATCGCCCACGGCCCTCTTCACCCGGAAGAGGCCCGGCTCCGAGGGAACCGAGCAGTCATGAACGCCGCCGCACAGCACCCACAGTATTCGTTACGGGAAGAAATCGCTCACAGCGTGACCCATGGGCTTGGGATCGTGCTCAGTATCGCGGGCCTTATCGCGATGCTGGTCGTGTCCGAAAGGTCGGGGGACGTCCGCCACGTCGTGGCCTCCATGGTTTATGGCGTGACGCTGATCCTGTTATACCTATCCTCGACGCTCTACCACGGCATCCCCTGGCCGAAGGCCAAGCGCGTGCTGAAGGTGCTCGATCACTCGGCCATCTACCTGCTGATCGCGGGCACCTATACGCCGTTCACTCTCATCAGCCTGCGCGGCGGCTGGGGCTGGACCCTGTTCGGTCTCGTCTGGGGCATGGCGCTCCTCGGCATCACCCTCAAGGTCGCCGCCATCGGCCGTTTCCAGTGGTTGTCGATCGCCCTCTACCTGGGCATGGGCTGGCTGGTGGTGGTGGCGCTCAGACCGCTGATCGAGGCGGTCTCGCCCGCCGGTGTCCAGTTGCTGTTCCTGGGCGGCCTCTCCTATACCCTGGGAGTCGTCTTCTACAAATGGCGCCGGTTGCCCTACCACCACGCGGTATGGCATCTGTTCGTCCTCGCCGGCAGCGTGCTCCACTTCTTCGCGGTCCTGCTTTACGTATTGCCGACCAAGGGGTGACGGGAGGGCCTGTAACTCCTGGGCACCTTCTGCGTATTGAGGGTGCCATGAAAGGAGAACCCTCTATGCGATTGAAGTTTCTGCTGGCCGCTTTCTTGCTGGCCGCTGTCACCGTACCCTCGTGGGCCGCGCCCGCGTCCTCTCCCGACCTCCAGGCCCGGCGCGACACCCTCAAACAGCTCCTCGCCGAGCAGTGGGAGTACAACCTCTCCCACTCGCCGGAATTCGCCTCCATCCTGGGCGACAAGCGATGGAACGACAAGATGTCCGACTTCTCTCAAGCGGCCATCGACGCCGACCTGGTGAAGGCGAAGGATTTCCTGCGGCGCTTCGAGGCGGTCGACACCACCGGTTTCCCCGAGCAGGAAGCGCTCAACAAGGCGCTGATGGTGCGCAATCTCAAGGAACAGCTCGAAGACGCGAAGTTCAAGGGCTGGCTGATGCCGGTCAACCAGATCTCCGGCATCCATCTGCTGGCCGCGCAGTTCCCCTCCCTCCTCACTTTCACCACGGTCAAGGACTACGACGATCTGATCACTCGCTACAAGAAGTTTCCCGTGGCGTTCGATCAGACCAGCGATCACATGCGGGCCGGAATGGCCGCCGGATTGATGCCCCCCAAGTTCCTGCTCGAAAAAGTGGCGGTGCAGGTGGACGGCATCGCCGGCATGACGGCCGAGAAGTCGCCGTTCGCCGCGCCGCTCGCGAAGTTTCCCAAGGAGATCCCCGAGGCGGAGCAGCAGCGCATCCGCAAGGACATGATCGCCGCCATCCACGACTCGATCCTGCCGGCGTACGGTAAGTTCGGCAAGTTCGTGAAGGAGGAGTACATCCCCAAGGGCCGCACCGAGCCGGGGATGTGGTCGCTACCCGACGGCGACGCCCGCTACGCCTGGGCCGTCAAGGGCTCCACCACGACGGATCTGACCCCGGAGCAGATCCACCAGATCGGCTTGAGCGAGGTGACGCGCATCGAGGGGCAGATGGCGGTGCTCGCCAAGACGCTCGGTTTCGCGGACGTCAAGGCTCTCAACGCCGCCATCGACGCCGATCCCAAGCGCCACTTCCACTCGCGCGAGGAGGTCGTCGACCTCTACAAGCACTACATCGACCAGATGTGGGGCAAGCTCCCCGAGCTGTTCGGCCGGTTGCCGAAGGCCAAGATCGAGGTGGTGCCGGTGGAGGAGTTCCGCGAGAAGGAGGCCTCGGCGGCCCAGTACGACACCGGCGCGCCGGACGGCTCCCGGCCCGGCCGCGTGCAGGTGAACACCGGCGACGCGGAGCACCGCAAGACCATTTCCACCGAGTCCACGGCCTACCACGAGGGCGTGCCCGGGCATCACATGCAGCTCTCGATCGCCCAGGAGCTTCCGACCCTGCCGCCGTTCCGCCAGCAGGGGGGCTACACCGCGTACGTCGAGGGGTGGGCGCTCTACACCGAGAGCCTCGGCAAAGAGGTCGGGTTCTACCAGGATCCCTATAGCGATTACGGCCGGTTGCAGGACGAGATGCTGCGCGCCATCCGGCTCGTGGTGGATACCGGCTTTCACTACAAGCGCTGGACCCGCGATCAGGTGGTGAAGTTCTTCCACGATCATTCCGGTGTCGACGAGGTCGAGGTCCAGAGCGAGACCGACCGCTACATCGTCTGGCCCGGCCAGGCGCTGGGCTACAAGGTCGGCCAGCTCAAGATCACCGAGCTGCGCGAGCGGGCGAAGAAGGCGCTCGGTCCCGGGTTCGACATCCGGAGGTTCCACGACGAGGTCCTGGGCGCCGGCGCCCTGCCGCTCGACGTCCTGGAAAAGCGGATCGACAACTGGATCGCGGCGGAGAAGGGGAAACCGGTCTAGAATTTCCCGATTCCCATCCACTCTTCTCTCTCAAGGAGGCGCACGGAAATTTATGGCCGAGACACTCAGGGACTCGAACCACCTCAGTCGACCTGTTTTCGTACGCCTCGCCGTCTTCGCCGTTTCTCTTGCACTTCTCGGCGTAGCGGTTCCCTCCTGGGCTCAAGGTGGGGAGGAAAAAGCGATCGGCGGCGCCGAGCACCTGCTCAGCACGTCTGGCGTCGAGCCGTCCGTGGCGACGTATGGCCGGAACGGCTTCGTCATGGTGTGGACGAACGCCGAGGCCGGCGACTTTGGAATTCGCGGTGCTCTGCTGGCGCCGGAAGCGCTGCAGCCCGGTCCGCCGTTCGCGGTGAGCCTGGACCCCGGATCGCAACAGGACAATCCCGCCGTGTCGGCGGACAGCCGAGGCCGCTTCGTGGTGGTCTGGCTGAGCGCCGGCATCAACGGGGTGTCCCTGGCCGGCCAGCGCTATGGTATCGGCGGCGCCCGGCAGGGGACGGAGCTGGCCCTAACCCCACCGAACCCTGGCGCCGTGCTTTTTCCCAAAGTGGCCCTGGGGGACAACGGTGCCTTCGTCGCCGCCTGGGTGGGTTTCTCCGACGGATTCAAGAACATCTTGGCGGCCCGGTTCGCCGCGAACGGCGCGCCTCTGGGTGGAGTGATCGAGCTGCCGGCCCTTGGCATCCTCGGTAACGACAACGCCCAGATCGCGCATTACCCCGGGGGGTTCGCCGTCGGATGGGATGAGATCGGGAGTTGTGACCTCTGCCCTTCCGGAGAGCGCTCGGTCAATGCCGCCGTCAGCCGCTTCGACGACTCCGGCCTCCGGGTGGGGCGGACCTACCGCCTGTCCGCCGGCGCTGACACGGACCCTGGCTTCGCCCTGGCCGGGCTGGCGTCGAGCCGGGCCGGCGCGCTGGCCGTGTTCTCAGGTCCGGACGGCGTTTTCGGGCAGCGGTTCGCGACTTCCGGCCAAGCGGTTGGGGGCCTCTTCCCGCTCCGCCGCGGACCGGTCTGCGAGGAGCTTCACTGTCAGAACCTCAGGGCCGTCGCCATGGACGACAACGGCCGGTTCGCCCTGGTCTGGGAGCTCTCCGACGGCCTGAACGTCTTCAATCTCAGCGTCCAGCTCTACAGCGCGGCCAACAAGCCCCGCGGCGTTCTGTTCCCCGTGACCCTGAAGCTCTCCATCGAGCCCGAGACCCCCGCGGCGGCCCTGGCGAACGACGGTTCCCTGGAAGTCGTCTGGACCCGCGTCGATCCGTTCCAGACGGACCACCAGCTCTTCGCGCGGAGACTGCGGTTGCCCTGAGCGGTTCCTGGTACCATGGTCCCCGAGAGGGGAATCGCCATGTCGGATGATCTGTCGGCTTTCGTTGCGATCCGCCGGTTCGCGGTCTTAGGGGTCGCTCTGGCCTGTCTTGGAGTTGGACCGGCGTTCTCGCAGACCCCGGAGCAGACCGGAGACGAGGAGCTGCTGAGCCTCACCGGCAGCCAGCCGGCGCTGGCCGCGGATGTCCGGGGCGGTTTCGTCGCCATCTGGACGGATACCGAAGCCGAGAACGAGGGTCTTGGAATTCGTGGCTGCCTGCTGACGCCGAAAACCGGAGGCTGCGGCCCGCACTTCGCGGTGAATACGACGGCACTGGGCGACCAGATCCGCCCCGCGGTGGCGGCGGATGATCCCGGCCGCTTCGTCGTCGCCTGGCAGGGCGCCGTCGAGCTCGGTACGGGCGTGTTCGCCCAGCGGTTCGGCGCCGGCGGCGTCAAGCTGGGACCGGAGATCCTTCTTTCCACCGCGAGCCCGGGCAGTCAGCGGTCGCCGCGGGTGGCGATGGAGGAGGGCGGCGCCTTCGTCGCGGTCTGGCTGGACTCACGCGACTCCCGGTCGAGCTTCGCCCTGGCTCGTTTCTCCGCCAAGGGCAAGCCCCTGGACGCGGAGCTTCCCATGAAGGCCGAGCGCGGGATGGACGACGGCACCCTGGTGGCGGGCTATCGAGGCGGCTTCGCCGTGGGGCGGAACGAGGCTTTCGCCTGTTCTGGCGGCGGCAACGACTCGACCGCCTCCGTCTCCCGTTTCGACGCCATGGGCGGACCGGTGGGGAAGGTCTACGAGCTTGCCGGCTCCCGGTGCGGCGACGGCAGCGATAGTGGCTTCACCCTCGCCTCCCTGGTGGGGAGCCGCGCGGGCACCCTGGCGGTCTTCGAGGGACCCGAGGGTTACTCCGCGCAGCGCTTCGCGACTTCGGGTGAGCCGTCCGGGGACCGCATCGCCCTCACCGACAAGCCCGCCTGTATAGAGAACCTTTGCGAACGCGTCGCCGCCGTGGCGATGGACGACCGCGGGCGCTTCGCCGTGATCTGGGAGGTCAGCGAGAACGGCAAGCTCTCCAACCTCTTCGCCCAGCTCTTCACACCCGCCGGCACGGCCCGCACCGAGCGCCTCCCCGTGAACGCCACGCGTCCCTCCATGGGCCCCGAGTCTCCCGCCGCGGCCTTGGCGAACAACGGCGACTTGCTGGTGGCCTGGACGCGGTCGGACACGCAGCATCCGGAGCGGACGGGGTTGTTCCTGCGGCGGATGCGGTTGGAGTAAGGAAGATGCCTCCTCGCAAAAAGGCGGACGACAAGGCGCAACTTGTTTCGTTGCGTCGACAGAGGTTTAGGGAGATCTTCAAGCTCCAGGGCCAAATGAAATGGGAAGGCGATCTCGACGAACTTCGGCTGCGGGAGCCGATACCTCCTTCTGAACCGGCTCGCTGAACGGTTGATACGATTTCCGCATGCGCAAGCCCCTCGAAGGCATCCATCACGTCACCGCCATGGCGAGCGATCCCCAGGCGAACGTCGATTTCTATACCGGCGTCCTGGGTCTGCGGCTGGTCAAGCGGACGGTGAACTTCGACGATCCGAGCACCTATCATCTTTACTACGGCGACGAGGTCGGGCATCCAGGCACGATCCTGACGTTCTTCCCCTGGCCCGGCGCCCGGCGGGGCGTCCAGGGCGCCGGGCAGGCGACGGTGACGTCGTTCTCCGT